>Ga0228711_1011226_pt1 | contig 11453 bp, 4 predicted proteins | sample MedpolnodulmetaG_2_FD_177996 | JGI IMG/M metagenome (GOLD analysis project Ga0228711, IMG submission 177996) | Root nodule microbial communities from Medicago polymorpha collected in Santa Monica, California, United States - brown nodules | ecosystem: Host-associated > Plants > Roots > Nodule...
GACAATGCATTACTAAAAACCAGTATATCGGTCGGTTGTGGGTACCGATGGGTTATTAAATCTGGAACCGCAACCGACCGTTGGTAACTGCACATACTCGTTTTTGACCATTTTTGAACCCGACAACTGACCCGGCCCACCCGTTTAATTAATATGAGTAGCGGTTTGGGCGGGTTTTGGGCGGGTTCGGTTCTCATGCTCAGCCCTAAGTTCATGTGAGTATTTCCCCCAGCATAGAAACAACTCCGAACTTTGATTACAGTGAGAGAAGCCCAAAAGTAATTGTTATTATTACATCACATCTTATACAACAGAAATGTAGCAGATAAGGATCTATACTTTTCCAGCCAAAACATAGTCACAGGCTATCTATATATATAAATTCACACCACCGTTAGCCACATACTGAACTAATCTTTGCACAGTATATATAACTTAGGTTTCACCTTTTATAGCCAGATATAACAAATCGCATCCTAAGAAAAATCCAACATGGTCATATCCATGTTGATATATTTTCAGCTTTCTTCATAATACAAAGACCATCAGAATTCAGAGTTGTAAATTAGTTTTTCGTTTCCAAACTTAGGGCCCGTTTGTTTGGGATTTTTTGAAAAAATAAATATATTTTTTAACCAAAATTTTTTTTATTTTATTTTTGCAGTGTTTGTTTCAGATTTTTAAAAATCCATTTTGTTAAAAAAAAAACTCATTTCTAGCCTCAAAAATGAAAAGCTGTTCCTAGTAGCTTTACAAAATCTTTTTTTTTCTTTCTAAAAACAACGAACTCAAGTGTAAGAGCTTCAAGTCTTAAAAAATGATTTTTATGATAGTAAACAAACGGAAATAGCTTCAGATTTTTTAAAAAATCTCTAAAAACATCTCTAGCTTCTATTAACCCAAAATCTATTTATTCTAAACCTGAAACAAACGCACCCTTAAACCATCAATCTAACAAAAACCACTTTCTAGCACTTACCACAAGCCATAGTTCATAGTATACAAACATCAAATAATTCAAAGTCGAATCCCTAAAGTTCTTAAGACTCTTGATAAGAGTTTATAAAGAGGAGGCACTCCTCACCTTATGAACCGGTTCTGTAAGGATGAGTTAAGCCCCAAATTTCAACAGTTCTTTATACAAAGACCATCAAAACCATCAAAATTGCAAATTTATTTCGTTTCCAAACATACACCATCAATCTAACAAAACAACTTTCTAGCACCTACCACAAGCCATGTTTCACACCAAAACCAAACAATGCAACAAAAGAAAACACTAGTACCGCCACCACCGAGAACAAAAGGTAAGAAAAGAACCCAAAAACTGAGACTCTGCTATTGGTCATGCAAAGACCATCAAAATAAATATTTCTAATTTTCAGTTTCTGACCATCAAAAATTGAAAATTTATTTTCATTTCCAAACTTAAACCATGAATCTAACGAAAACAACTTTCCAGAACCTACCAAAAGCCATTTAACACACCAAAATCAAACAATGCAACATAAGAAAACCCTATCTCAAAAATTCCCAAAACACCGCCACCACTAAGAACAAAAAAAAAACTAAAACAAAAAAAAATTCATAAATTCGAACTCAATCAAATTCAAAGCAGTTCATTCATACCTTCTTCTTCCTCCTCATCATCATCATCAACAACACCACCACGACCATCATCTTCCTCCAATTCTTCACCATCAATCGGCTCTCTTTCATCCATACCGTATTCAACCTCGTCTGCACCCATTCAACATCCCAAAATTAAAAAAATTAGGGTTTGTGTGAAAACCTAGAATCACATCGAAGAAGCAAATTGGAGGAATTTCTAGGGTTTACCTTCGTCATCGGAGATTACACCTTTCGCCATAGCGATAGAGAAATCGAACGCGCGATGCAGAAATCGATCGAAGAATGAATCGAACGAATAAGTTATAATAAGCAAGTGAAGAAGAACAATTTGTCGGAAGAAGGTGTTGTGGTGAATATATAAATTTCTACTGATTTTATTTTTATTTCTAATAATTTTTTATTATTATTAGATTTTTAATTGTTTCATGACATGTCATTAATTAATAAACACTTTAAATTACTACCCTTGATTTAATAATTTTATAACTACCTAATTTTTATTAATTTAGCTGTAACTTTAAAATAAAATTTAAATTAATCATTTACATAAGTTAATTCTTGTGTATTGAGCAAATTTCAGTTGACACATATATTATAGTACACATATACCAAAGTTTGAAGTATAAATTACTCATTTATTCATCTTAAGGATTAATTTTTAGTCACTGAATTGCTTGACAAAACAAATTGTTTATTCTTTTATTAAAATGTATCAAAATTAATAAACAAAATAATTTGTGTTTGCCTGAAAATGCTAGAAACTAATTTGAATATTACTTCTATCATAAACCGAGTTGAGGTGCAATCAATGTAGTTTTATCATTTTTTAGTGTTAAGTTGGTAGTTTATAGCTCGTTAAACTAGTTTTATTTGGTTGAATATTTGTCTCACCAGAAGGAAAAAAAAAAGTTACTGATTTATGTTTAAAAATTTAATTAAATTGTTTTTTAGTCGTAATATAATTAGGGAAATGCTAACGAGTGCTTAGGTGTACTCTTTAGGCGTCTGAAAGAGTAACTTTTTATAAAAACATGTGTATTCAATGTATTGGAAATTAAACTATTTGACTTTTTTAAAAAAATAATTTTCTAATTTGGAGTGCTTAAAGAGTGTTTCGGATGTACTCGTTAATAAGACTTGTGTAATTATATCAAATTGCATTTTTAGTCGCTTAAAGTATATTGTTTGCTTTTAATCTTTACAAATCTACCGAAAAAGAAAAAAAAATTGTGTTCCTTACTAAACCACATCATAGCTTCTTGTGTGTGTCTCAAATACAAATTATCTAAAATACTCTCTTCGATCTCGAATATAAGAAAAGATTCATTTTTCACGTTCATTTAATAAAATTGGTAACAGACAGATGCACAAGTTAAGCGACCACATTAAATTGTTGTGATTAAGGTAAGAGATTAAATTGAATTGTGATTAAAAGACCATATCAACTAGTTTTAAAGTTAAATGACCAAATTGAACTTTTAAAACAAGTTAAGGGCTCAAACATCTATTTAAACCAATTTAAAATAAAATTGAAAATAATCATGTTAATTTTGATATCATTTTGATGGATTAACAATGTAATGTAATTATTACTTTTAATGTAAGTTAGATTGTATTTTTTGAATAGAGGATAAAAGATTCCTGTTTTCACGATCAAGTAAAAAATTTAATAATAGACGGAAAAAAAATATATGTTTGGCCAAATGTTGTTAAAAAATTTAGGCCAAATATCTCTAGCGGTCCTTTAAGTTATATGTTTATAATTAATTAATTCTTTAAGTTTTTTTTGTTGTCAATTGGTCATTTAAGTTATTTTTTGTTACAAATTGATCATTTAAGTCATGTAATATATACATTGTCATCCATCTTTTCAGCCAACTTCGTTAAAAAAGTGTTTATAAACCATTTAACATTGGGATGGTAGATCCAAAAGTGTTTATGACATCAAACATGATTACTTATACATATTTTTTTCTTCTTATTTTTGAATTCAAGCTTAATTTTAAAGATAAATATTTGATCTACAACATTATAAATCAAATAATTAGTCAAAAAAATTTAATCAAGATCGAATAACACACATATGAGCACTAATTTTGAGAGCATTGAATTTGGACAAATCAACTTAAAAATTAAACATCCACACAAACACTTTTTGACTTAGTTTGATGAAATTAGGATAATGGTGAAAATATTTTATGACTTAAAGGACCAATTTGTAATAAAAAAAAACTTAAAGGACTAACTTGTTATAATCATCTAACTTAAAGGACCAGAAATTATATTTGGTCAAAATTTTAAACCTAACTGGTTGTAACTTGGAATAAAAAAATTATATTAAAAAATGACAAACATGTACGGAAAAAAGAATAATTTATGCACAAAAATTAAGATAAACAACGAGTAAATAGTCAATTACCCCCTGAAATTGCAACGTTTGTCAAAAAACCCATTGAAATTTCAAACGTCTGTCAAATACCCCCTGAAGTAGATAAAATAGTCACAAGGAACGGTGAGTTTGAATTGTGACCCTTTAAAAATTAAACTTGTAATTTAAAAATGATTCTCATGTTTTTTACTTGGAATAGTTAATTTAGTGGAATGACTTCAGAACATTCTGAAGTGTTTATGCAAAAGAGAAATGATATTTGTACAACCATTTTCTAATAACTTTTTGACAATTTTCTCTCTCATACTCACGTTAAGTTTTTACTCTCTCTTCTTTTTTCTCTCTCTATTGTTTTTGACCAATCATAGGAGAGAGAAACAAAGTTGTCATGAAAGTTGTAAGAAAAAGAAGTACAAATATCACTACTCTATGCAAAAATAGCTTAAATAAATAAATGTGTTTTTGTGTGTAGTGTATACTGTAAATAAATAGTATATAGAAGAGAAAAGGAACACACAAAGATTTATAGTGGTTCACCAAATGTGGGTTAGTCCACTCCTCACGATCTTGTGAGAGTTTCCACTATGATGCTTGAGATAGCCTCTCAAATCCTGCACCTTACAGTCTTGTTCACCTGAACAATTACAACAACTGTATTCTCTAAGCCTCAACAGGTTTGCACCTTCTTGATAAGTTACCCACTTAGACTTTTACACCTTCTGCTCAAACTAACATTTTAGCACCCCTAAAGCTAAACAAGACTTTCTTTACAATTTGTGTAGAGTTTGAATGATTGAAATCAGACAAGAGAAGAATGGAGGGAGAAATTATCTTTAACAAGATAAGAGATAATTGATTTACACTTAAGAGACAATTTGAAATCTTAGTGATGATCAATTCAAATGTTAAAGCTTCACAACAATGTTCTTGTTGTTTTTCTTGATGTTTTGCAATGATGCAAGTAACGTTGAGCCTTTCACTATTATTTATAGAATTCTTGGGCTCTTGTAGCCGTTAGAGGGTGACCAATGGTCTTGTGCCATGTGTCATGGGCCCCACTGGCTTTTACTTGAAAATTTGGGTAAACATTATGAACTTTATAATGTTGTTGTGTTCTTGAGAATATATCAGAATATTGATACATTCCTGATGATCTTCATATGGGTTCATGTGGATGAAGGCCAGATGCATTTTTGGGTTTTATCATATGAATATCACATGAATTTCTGGGTTGTACTATGAATCTCGTTCTTTGCATGTACTTCAGAATGTTGTTGGACAGAAGCTTTTTCAGGTCTGGTCTTAGAACTTGTGCAATAGAGAGAAAAATGGATTTGTCACTTCAAGCCCATGCTTTAGGGGATTTTCAGATATTGAACAATATTTGTTCCCTTATGTGTCTAATTCTAATTGAATCTGATTTTGAGTTTGTTTTTGCTTTTTACCTGTTTTATTGTTCACAGTTAAAGCATGTGCAAAGCTGAACATTTTGAACATCAGAATGTTCTTTTGTTTCACTTAGAATGATTTGTAAGACTAACATTTGATGTAATCAAATTCTAATGGTAAAACAACGATGAAAAGTTGCGATTGTAACATCTAGGATGATATTATCTTTGGAATGTTCCTAGTACTTCAATTTTCATAATTTTTAATGAACATTGAATATCTTTTTTGGCGTTAACCTTATAAATGCCTTTATTGCTTGATTGGTTCATGCAAATGTACTTTTCTGGATAGTTATTCATGTCACGCGTGCCTTGCATGTTCTTGATAGTGCTATTGAGTTTCTGGGCTTGTATAAGAACAACCTTCTGAACTCTGCTTGAACATCCTGATCTTTGAGCAAAATTCTGAACTAACCTTATGAACTCAAAGTTAGTTCATGAATCCAAATGTCCTTTGATTTCTTGTATCTTGGTATAATTTAAACATTGTTCCTGTCTTAGTTAAACACTCAAGAGCACAAGTTAAATACCAAGAAATTAATCAAAGTCCATTAATTCTTTTAATCACCATAGATGCCTTTAATGATTTCTTGATCCAAAGTCGAAATCCTTTTTTGCATACGATATGTTCATATCACATATGTTCTTGGTGTGGACATTGAATTTTGGGTTTGCTCTAACGAACATTCTGAACAACCTTTTGTATTCCTTATGGGTTCATATATATGGACTTCAGAATGTTTCTTCAGAGTTCCTTCCTTTTTGACGGTTGTACTTTATGCTGAACATTCTGATGTTCTTAAACATTCTAATGTTCTTCAACACTTTGAACCTTATGAAGGTTGTTTATTTATTCCCATCAAAAACTACTTCAAGCATATAAATGAGAGATCATTTGTCTTGACAAACAAGATGATTCTTTCTTGGAAGTCTAAAATAATATTTATTTGTATCTAGTTCATCATTGTTTGTAACCGATGACTTTAAATATTCTTGTTTATGTTCATGATCATTATGAACTCCATTTATATGAACTATGTTCATATGAACATCACGAACTTTCAACTTCTTATCTTTAGAAGCTTTGGAAGTGTGATACTTTAAGGAGGTTGTGAAAATCTTCCTAACTTGTATGCATATTTCCTTTCAAATCATATAACATAAAACTCAATGTGAGTTTTGTCACATAACATCAGGCACATTCTTGTGTAGCTTGTGATGTAAGTTCTTCCATCATGATTGTTGAGTTATGAATCTTCATGTAAATATGATATTGTAGTTTCAACTGATGATATACTCATTCTTTCACTGTTGAGTAGATATGATGCACTTATTGATGTGGGTGGCTTCTAGTTTATCCACTTATGTGATTCCTGTTCTTTTAACAAAAACTCAAGTACAAACATCGGTAGATCACCATTCATAAAACTTATCATTTATTCTATGAGGTTTGTTATCATTAAAACATTCAATTTTTTTTTGTTGCTTCAACACCCCCTCCGTTTGTTTTCTCTGTGTAACATGCTAATGTGGTTGTTAACTGTCAACGTGGCATTGCCACGTGGTCAGAAATGTGATGACACGTCATAGGGGATAATTGACTATATTTTCTTTTTTAAAAAAATATGATTTTTTTTAATTGTACCAAATACTCCCTGAAATTTTCGAAACTTCAAATACCCCTCTCAAATTTAACATTTACGTGCAAATAGCCCCCTCAAATTTAAAACTTATGTAGGAAAAGCCCCCAAAAATTTAAAACTTATGCACATATACCATGCTAAAATTTAAAACTTATGTACAAATTACACCCTAAGTCATAAAGACTACTAAATAATAACCCATTTGTCCATGGTGAAGGAAAAGGAAAAATCACAAACACTGAAGGAATATTAAGCATCCTCCTCTAATGACCACTGCTAAATATCAAAAACCCAAAGCATAAATTGTATGTTCATAATGCGAACAATGATAAATACGATAAATGCATAGGGAAGAACAAAATCGATGAATTGAAGTGATATCATTGAACTAGTGTGGAAAATTAGTATGACATTTGAAAACAAAAATGTCAAAGTTAAATTCTCTAAAGCATGATGTTCCCTAGCTTTCTTTCTAATACTTTATCGGTTGCTTACTTTCTAATACTTTATTAGTGATACAAATATCTTCCATCTAGAGCCAACAATGTTCATGCAAAAGCTTAATCCTTGTTAGTTTTGATCACAGCGAATACACTGAAACATGCATATGAAGAACAAAAGCAGTTAATTGAAGTGACATCATTGAATCAGTATATAAAATTGGTATAAACAAAAATGTCAAGTTTAACTCTCTAAAGAAATATGTCGCTAGCTTTAACTAAGAAATGTCTATTTATCAACAGCAACCCATTATCAACATTTTGTAATATGATGATACACACAAAACATTGAAACATACATATTCAATCTAAAAACAAGTGTAGTTATCAGAAGCATGTTTTGTTCCAGGGTATTTGATTCCTTAACATGTCAATCCAAAAGAAGGAATACCAAAGGCTTTAAATATGACCTTGTCATAGCTTTGATTTCCTCCAACTCACGTGCATCAACACAAATGATTTTGTTAGAAGGCACCTTTTATGAAGGTGTCTTTTAGCAAGTTATTCTATGAGCATTTACTAAAAGACACCAACTAATTTTTATGAAGGTGTCTTTTAGCAAAGTTATAACTAAAAAGTGGAAATCACACCTTGAGGTGTGGACTGTTAAAAGACACCTTTATGGGTGACTTCTAGCAAAACTCAAACATAAATATGATTCAAGGTGCAATTTGCACGTAAGTTTTAAATTTAAGGGGGATGTTTATGCATAAGTTTTTAACTTGGGGGGGAGATTTGCATGTAAGCAATAAATTTGGGTGGGGGTGGGGTATTGGATGTTTCGAAAATTTAAGGGGGTATTTAGTACCGTTGAAAAAAATAAATATAAAATATAGTCAATTACCACATGACATCACTTTTCTGACCACGTTGGCAGTTAACAACCACGTCAACATGTTAAACATAGAAAACTAACGGATGACAGTATTTGACAGACGTTTGACAATTTCAAGGGGTTTATGAAGTTTCAAAAATTTCAGGAGGTTTTTTGACGAACGTTATAATTTCAGGAGGTAATTGACTATTTACTCGATAAACAACTAAATTAATTTATGCACAATTTCTCGCAATCTACTCTATTTTACAAGAGTTGGATTGTAACATAGTAGATGCTCTATGTAAATTTTAACCAACTCGCCGATTTGATGGTTCTTGAGACATTCATCATGACTTCTCTAAATATATTATTGTTGTATTGAAAGTGTGCGTTAAAAAGTCTTAAAGTGATTAGAAAAGTGGATGCTTGACACTTTGTTAGTGAGATGACCCGTAAATATAATGCTTGTGATTTAGGGTCAAAATGTGATCTCCAATTCACGTGTATGGTTGCTTTTTATCGAACATGGATGGTCTTTGTGTTCTCCTCACGACCCAACAAAGATATCATAGTTAACGGTTTGACGAAGGGTTTGACCAACTCCGTGTATCAAAAGTCTTCATGACTAAGAATGTTTACAAGGCGTGTTTCATTGATGCAATGGTGTCATCAGCGGTTAAATTACAACTCTATGCGGATAAATGAAAAGCTTTGCTAAAAGGAGAGCATAGAATGGAAGGACTCGCACTTGATGGGAGATAGTTTTTTTTGAAAGATTGATGGGAGATTGTTGTATTGCAAGTATGAATTGGAAGTCACATGATGCTTGGAAAAACGAAGGTTGAACATTTTATAGCCGAGAGAACTCATAAATTAAATGACTTAAAATTTTGGTTTAATTGATCCAATGGTCTCTTAACTTAATTAATTTTTGTAAAATGGTCTCATAACTAAAAAAACGTTTCAAAATGGTCCTTAAGTTTCCTTCTATCGTATGTTTTAGTCCTCTTTGTTAACACCTTAACCTTAAATGTCTAAGGTGAACCAAGATTTAGACAGTCCACCATAAACCTTATTAAAAAAAAAATTAATTTTAACCCTTTAATACTTTTTCTTAAATTTTATGGGTTTGAAGAATAGACGACGACAAAGATTGAAGGTGATAATGAACATATAAAATATGGACAAGTTCACGATTTTTTTTAAAAAAGTTTCTTTTTAATGAAAAACTATTTAAAAATAAAATTATTACTAATAATCGTAATAAAAAACACCTCAATATTTTTAATAAAAATGAAAAAAAACTAACTTATACATATTTTAAGTGATAAATGATTTCAACCTCTTCCTTAAAAAAAAAATGATTTGAACCAATCCCTATGACAATTTTGCCTAAATACTAAATTACTATGTCGTAAAGTCTTTGATTAGTTTTTATTTTCTAGGCCTCTACCCCTCCTTTACATTAAGGGTGTTTGGTAAAAATAAGCTAAAAGTTAGCTGATAGTTGATAGCTGAAAAGCTAACTTATAGCTGATGACTGATAGCTGATAGCTTATAGCTGAAAAATTAACTTAATAAAATTAAAAGTGTTTGGTAAAATTAGCTGCTGAAGTGGCTGATAAATATAAAATGACATAAAATGACATGTTTGTTTAATTTTTTTATAACTCATATATAATTTTTATTACTTAATGTATTTATTTCAAATTATTTTAATCTCTAAAATGATAAATATATTTATGAATTTAATTTACATTTTTTATTTAACAATTTTATTTAACTAAACTTGCTTCACTATTTATGGTAAATTTTATATTAAATTATTTATTATATGAATTAAGAGTAAGGTCAAAAAAAAAAAATTGAACAAGAAATATTAAAAAGCCATATATACTATTGCTGAATGCTAAAACGTGAGCAGTTTTTTTTGTTTTATTTTTTTAAGAGAAACGTGAGCGGTTATATTAGAAAGTGGTTAGTTTTTTTAATTAAAAACAATAAAATAAAATAAGTAAAAGGTTAAAATTGGAAGAAAATATAAAAAGTTAAAAGCTAAAAGTTCAAAAGCTACTTAAAATAACTTTTCAAAAAACGCTATAAACTAATGAAAAAAGTTTTTTATCAAATACATCTCATTCTATCAAAACAAACTTATCCAACAAGCTATAAGCTAGCTTTTTTTTATTACCAAACACAGCCTAAAAAATCTCAATTTTCCTTATTACTATCACTTTACCCCGCAAAGCAAGATAAAGAAAGAAGAAAACGTGGTGCCTATCAACTTAGCAAAAGAGTCAAACCCATCAAACCTTACCTCACCACCCCACAAATACTTTCTTCCACATGACACCATACAATACAACACATAGTCCTTTTTTTTCAATTTAATTTCCACACCTTAGTGCTATATGCTAGTGGACACTTTAACAATTAATAACCCTTAAAAAAATACACATTTTCTTCCTCTTTACCACCATTTCAAAAAAATAAAAATAAAAAAATAAAAAAAAGTACTATCTCTCCAAAAAGAAAATGACACTTGTTATTAATCTTGTTGAGCACAACTTACTTCACATTCACTATCTCTTCCTTTCCTCTTTCAAACCCTAAAACATTCTTCAAATTTTTCTTAAAGATTCTCAAAATAAAATTTAAAAAAAAAAACAAAAAATTTATCTCTTTATTTTTTTTAGCAACACTTTCTGATAGTGTTGTTAAATGGGTACCCCAAACACTTCCTTAGATAATGGAAACTGAAGAATTTCTTCATTCAGCATTGTTGTTGTTGTTCAACCAATGGGAAAAGCCGAAGAAGAACAACACCTGCCACGTGGCGTAACATCATCGGATCCACCACAAAACACGGAAACACAGTGTCGGTGCAGTTCTTCTCAGATTCGGAAACTCCTTGGTTTCAGATGCATTCTCGTTTTCCTCTTCTCTCTTGCTTTGTTCCTCTCTGCTTTGTTTTGGTTACCCCCTTTTGTAGATCACAACAATCTCAACGATAGTTCCAAATAT
>Ga0228711_1011228_pt1 | contig 11451 bp, 4 predicted proteins | sample MedpolnodulmetaG_2_FD_177996 | JGI IMG/M metagenome (GOLD analysis project Ga0228711, IMG submission 177996) | Root nodule microbial communities from Medicago polymorpha collected in Santa Monica, California, United States - brown nodules | ecosystem: Host-associated > Plants > Roots > Nodule...
CAAAGTACAATTCATAAAGATTCTGATTGAACAAGTTCAAGAGCAAAGGAATTTTATTTGAAGCTTAGAAGCGTCTGGAAGAATGCGTTTGAAGAAATGCGTCTGAAGAAGTGCATCTGAAGAAACGAGTCTGAAGAAGAGCTCCTGAAGACACGTCATCAGAAGCAAGGTCATCAGAAGCACCTCGCCAGAAGCTACTTTACCAGAGTTGACAAAGTACGATATACGAAGTGTACAACCACGAACTCTGCAACCACCATCTCTGCAACTTTGTCTCTACATCAAGACAAGGATAACAGTAACATTGCTGCAGACATTGTTTCTTTTCAAAGGGAATGGATTTGAAATTAGTTCTTCATAGGACAAATATCAAATCAGGCAAAAGATCAATGGTGAAGAATAAAAGCTTCAAGCAAGACAAGTTGATGTAACGGCTAAATTCTCAACGTCTCTCAAATCCTCTATAAATAGGGATGAAGACTTAGAGAATTCAATCTAGACATTCACAAGCAAAAAGCCAATACTCTATGCAAAACGTCGCAAACAAAACGTCAACAACTTAGAGAATTCTTTCAATTGTTCACATCTTAGAATTCTTAAGTGTCTAGAAAAACAGAGCCTGTTCTGTTTCGTATTGTATTGTGAATACCTCTGATTGTATATCAAGTATTCAGAACCTTATTCAATTCTTTGTAATTGTTAAGATAAGTCTCTTTCAGTTGTAATTGAGCAAAGGAAGTCTGTTGGAGTTGTCCTTGAGCATAGAAGTCTCTTTCAGGTGTGATTGAGCAATAGAAGTCTCTTGGAGTTGTCCTTGAGCAAAGAGAAGTCTCTTTCTTGTGTGATTGAGCAACTTGTAATTTGACATTACATTTTAGTGGAACTCTCCTTGGAAGTGCAAGGGGGACAGGACTACTTCCGGTTTGTGGAAGGAACCTGTATAATTGCTTGTGTTCTTTCTTACTCTGTTCTCTTACTTATTATCCGCTGCACTAAGACTCTGAACTCACTCAGACTCTGAACTACTTCAGACTCTGAACCTGAGAACAATTCTTCAGAACGTAAGGAAGAAGTTTTCAAAAACACAATTCAACCCCCCCTTCTTGTGGTTTTTCTCACCTTCAAACCAAACTTAATTTAAAAACCAGTTTTAACTTGTTTCGAACTCTTTATTATTTTCTTTGCAAATGTTTAACCATAATTTAATTTTAAGAAAAATTACAAATTTATAAACAAAACATATTTATATATATAAAAATAAATAATGTATATATAAATCATATTTGTTTAGTGGTAAATTGATCTTGCATAATGTTAAAGGTCAAAGGTTCGACACTTTGTGAGATCATTTTTTATTTAAAAGATATATTAAATTAATTGATTATTGGCAGTCACCCCTTATCCTACTGGCGCAGTCCCCATTGGCCACTGCACCTCGTTGGAGCGCGCCGTCAGGTCGCTGAAGATCCACCGCGAACCGCGCTGTTCACTGGATCGCCGTCTTCCCTACCGTGGTGATTGTCGGAGCTCAGCCGTGGACCACCACTCTAACCACCACCTGCCACCCTCTCTTTTGTAAATATTATATTATTCATTTAAATTATTTAATTAAAAATTAAAATAAAAATCTGAAGAAAAAAAAAGTGCAACAAAAAAAATATGATATGTAAAAATCTCTCAATAAAAAAACTAGCTTTAATATAAAATACGGTTCGAATATATTAAACTTATTTTAAACCTGAACTGGATTGTTTTTAAAAATAAACCAATTTTTTTTTAAAATGGTTTTAAAAACTGAACTGAACCATTAACGTGGTTCAGTTCCAATGCAGTTTAGAACCATGAACATGCCTCTAAATATAAGAGAGGAGTGAATCTCTTACTTATAAATGTTAACCCGTCTCGTTATACTTAACCTAATTTTTCCCTCCATACTTTTTGCATTTAATGTTTATATCTAAAGCAAAATAAAACTAGATTGATGACCCGTGCGCCGCACGGGTCCTACCGACTAAAATAGAAACCAATGAGTTATACTGTAATAAAAATTTGTAGTGAAGTTTATCAAATGATAGAAATTTATTAGATTAGTGATATCATGACGACATTTATATAATTCTAAAATCGTACTTTTTACAAATTGTTTTTTTTTGTCCAATACCTTTGGGATTATGAGGTTGATTTAACTTCTATCATTGTTAATGTACCAATTTTGTCTAAACTTTTATTTGTATTCCATGCAACAATTGATTCATTCATTATGTAATACTCATCATAGGTTAGATTAACATTAAATTAGAAGAAGAAAAAAAATTAAAGTACTAATAAAAACAATCAGACTTCTGACCAAAAAAAAAAATCAGACTTTTTCACGTGATAATGCAAGGAAAATTACTCTTTCGCAAAAAAAAATTAAAATATAAAACATATCAATTAAATTTTTTTAAAAACACTTTTATGGAAAAATCTCATCTAAAACTTTATTTTTATTTAAATATTATTTCTTCTATAAGCTTTAAAAAAAAATCAATTGTTATTGAACTGCAATATATTCCTCTATTGTTATTAAATTAACCAAAGATAAGGGTAGCCGAGTTTGCATGAAAACTAGGGTATTATGTTTGTAAACGTATTAAATAAGTGTACAACAACTTGTCGAAAAAAAACTACAGAAACAATAGATATATACAGACGATGACACAACATGATAGGAATGAAAAGCTCATTAGTGAGGAGAAATATTAAGGATTGCTGCATTTTAGAGGGAATTTGTTAGGTTAAATTGGTGCGCTGCATTTTAGATGAAATTTGTTAGGTTAAATTGTAGCTAACCTAATGCAGCATTTTAGAGGGAAATTATTAGGTTAAATGCTGCAGACCTAATAAAATTAATAAATAAAGATTATATTCCTAATTATATGCTATTTTTTTGAAAGGAATAACCGTTGATCTGTCTCGTTATATCTCTTACTTATAAATGTTAACCGTCTCGCTGTACTTATCCTAATTTTAACCTAATTTTTCCCTCCACACTTTTGCATTTAATGTTTATCTAAAGTAAAATAAAATTATGTTCCTAATTATATGTTATTTTTTTGGAAATCTCTTACTTATAAATGTTAACCCGTCTCGCTATCTCTTACTTATAATGTTAACCGTCTTACTATACTTAACCTAATTTTAACCTAATCTCTTACTTATAAATGTTAATCCATCTCGCCATCTCTTATAATGTAAACACGTCTCGCTATACTTAACCTAATTTTTATGAAATACTATACGACAATCATGACCCGTCGACGGTCTGGTAAAAATAAAAACAGTCCATGAACTTTTTATTTTTGGACAAAAACAGTCGGTGAACTAAACAGAATAAGAAAAGTAAAGAAAAGGGTTACGAAGAACAGCGTTGTCTGTAGCAGCAATGGACGGTGCTGTGAAAACTGTTGTTAAGGTTTCCGGCGACCACAAAACGTCGTCGTTGACCACACCTTCTTACGATTCATCATATGTTTTGGCTACCAGATCTTCCAGGCATGTCTCTTTCTCTTTTTTATTCTTAGTTTAAATTTGATATATCAATGTTGATTTCTCCATTAATTTGTTTGTTCAGAACTTCGATATCACTATTGTTTGTGTGAATTCAATAGGTTTTGAATTGAGATAGTTTTTTTTTTTAATTCTTGCAGACAAGTTCTGTCTTACTGGACATGCTCCAAGCTTTGTGCAATTTGCTTTGTTGGTGGAGTTATTTTTGGTTACACACTCAGAGGTCGTGTTAAGCGTTGGGCTTCCAAAATTCTCAACAAGCTTACCTGAATCACACTTTTTATTTAATTAGTTATTAGAGTTTACTGATTTGGTTAGCTAGAGATAAAAATATTGATTTTGCTTAATTCTTAGATACTTACTCATTATGATTGCTTCTTCATACTCAATTTGTTATGGTTTTGAAAGTCACAGTTAACTACACAAATATTGTTAATTTCAGTACCAGTGTTTTTTAATGATCATGACTTATCTCAACTATTCAATGTGGATTGTGGAACTTGACATTTGATTTTCACTTTGTGGTTTTCTAACACCGCTCAAGATGGCACAATTTTATACTCGACCTTACTTCAGTTATTGTTTCCAAACCTGTTTACTTTTGGCAGCAGATGGCACAATTTTTTATCATAGGACATGAATTTTTTATCCGTCTCTTCAATAATGTATTTGTTATTTTCCAATTACCAGAATTTCAAATGAAACTGATGTTACAATTTTTTAACCTCATCAGTTTACCCCACTCACTGTTACTTATATGTGATCAATGATCATGTAGTTCTTATACATTCTTGGTCAAGAACACATTTCCTTTTGCTTTTGATTTCTTATGTGCTGGACTTTTAGAAGATGAATTAACTATCTTGAATGAATGATCCAAGTTAAAACTGTCATATTGCTTCAAGAAAAAAACCTTTACTGTGTAGAAAACGAATGATCACAATTTCCCGCATTTGAAGCAGTCATAGACTGCAGGCTATTCTATCATAATCAAGGATTACCTGCAATTGTGACAAATCCAGAAAAATGCAACTGCATTAAAGCTAAATACGCAGAAAACTTTAGCAAGTTGAGTTGTACTGTATTTTACAGCTCCATTAGATGTACAACTTCAGTATAGACATGTTCATGTAAAACCATTTTCAGTATAGATATGTTCCTGTAAAACTGTCATATTGCTTCGAGAAAAAACCTTTACTGTGCAGAAAACAAACGATCACAATTTCCTGCGTTTGACGCAGTCATAGATTGCACATTGTTCTATCCTAATCAAGGATTACCTGCAATTGGGACAAATGCAGGAAAATGTGACTGCATTAAAGCTAAATTTTCTGAAAACTTTAGCAATTAAATACAACTTTAGTATAGACATGTTCATGTAAAACCATTTTCATGGTATCTAATTCTTATTTTCTCCCTCCTTTCATACAAGTAGTTTATTGGTAAGCAATTGTATTTGTAGTCTGTCAGAAATTCTATCAAGATCTACTAGGTCTTCCATACAGAGGATCTTGGTGATCACGACTGAACTCAGTACCCAAAAATTGCCTATAATCAATAAATGCTCATTCATCTAACTTGGTGTGAAGCTACAAAACTGACATAGCTGCATTCTTTGCATTGCACCCAAATAATTTCCAGTATTAATTAGTGTAGTTTCGGCACTTAACCATCGACAGCAAAATTTTGAGCGGTGTCAGGAATAGTTAAATGAACTCTATCTATCAAGTTCAGCTTTAGCCATCACTTGGCAACTCAGATTTGATCTGAATAACTATCAAAATTAGTCTATGGTGCCCTGATGCACTTCACCAAAGATGTTGCTACTCCATTCAATACTAACTAGCCACTATAATGAGTCATACCCACATGATGCACCACTGTCATATAATAGAATAATTACTGATCGCGTGAAAAGCCAGTATGAGGATTATAGACATTAGTGAATGTGAATGATGGAATGGAAATTATTTGAAATAAATGTGACTGCCGCAACAACTAATGCTCAAAGATTGATGTTATTGCTATTTTGGTTAGTGTCAGACTCTAGCGTCAACATAACTTCTGCTCAGATATTGAGAGCGTGAAATATAGAATATTGATTGTCAGATCTCTACTTGTGTAACAAAAACATTCACTGCATTCAATTGCTCTCAAATGTCTCTCATATTAAACGACTTTATAACACACTGTTTGGGGGACTCGGTACTGAGTATGCTATGATCAAGTACTCTAAGTTAAAACTTGACGGTAAGAGAAAAGGTACACTTTATAAAATTAGTGATCTCTTGTTTAATGATCAAGTCTGTGGTGTGTGTCAAAATATGTACTATAAGATAAAATCTAAGTTAGTGTTTTTCTTTTCTTTAAGAGTAATGACCCAAATTGACCCTTTACAACATCCTTGCAGTCCAATTTAATTCTCCACAAAAATGAAACTCAAAATAATCTATTATATTTTTATATGAAGGATCAATTAGTCATTGACTCATTATAAGAGATGGACTAATTACTCCCTATCATAAATTATATTTGGGATTACTATGAGTTTTTTTTACCAAGAAATAAAGATTATTTTTTAATCAAGGTTCCAACAACAATAATCTTTATTTCTTGCAAATTTCCTAAACAACCTGGTTTCTAAAAACAGAACAAGACGCGTAAAACTCAATTGATTCATATGAACACCTTTAACCACACATCATGTATCATTTGCTAAGTTCATCAAAACACCGACAATTTTCTTTTAAGAGAACAATGAATTAAAAAATGCTAACAAATAGTACATGCTAAGGAATCTAATATAATATTTTATTAGAAATTGTGTTGTCAACTTTTAAAATGTTATATTTTCACTATAAAATTTCCTCTTCTAAAATTAAAATGTGGTATTTTAACCCAAAAAATGTCATTTCTCTTTATAAAAAAAATATTTATCATATTTTCTGAAGATAATATTTATCCATTTCAAAAATTATACATACCTTTTTGTCAAAAGTAGCATCAATATTGGAAAAATGTTTTGTAATCACATAAATATAAAATGTTGATGATGTGATAAAGAGAGACGGGTAAAGAAAATAAGTGAGCATAAAAAATTCAAAGGTGTCCAAATTAAGTATGGATAATATGCACTCAGGCTAACAAGTGTACTTGTCAAGGGACTAAAAGAATAAAGTTTTGTATTGAAAAATAACATTTTTTAAACTTTTAAACTTCCAAAATATTGCCCTTAGCATTTTCCATTAAATATTAATGAATCGTTTCGCACTGTAGTTCATTTTGAAGAAATTTACGTAACTATAGCACTCGTGTCGTGCAAGTATATAGGGTGGATAATGACATTGGAGCATACAAGAAAACGGAAGCAAATAAAATTGAGAAACATGATTCCTCAAAAGTCTTTGTTTTCCATTCCAGCTTAACAAACGCTCTGCCATTCCGATCTCATTGACATCCCTTCATATCTAATGTTCTCTTCTATTCAATATCAGGTATGTATATCACTCCATCAAATTTTTCATTCATTTTCTTTTCCTTTCATGTAACATGCTACTATGCATTGTTTTCTACTATTGTATGAATGGATCGATCTATGATCATCTATCTTGACTTCCATGATTGCAGAATATTTAAATAAATGTTACAAAATGTGTAAGATACCTAAAACGTCTTCAATCTAAAGTGTTGTTGCTACTTGCTACACGGTTTTTGAAGAAATCAAACATTGACTTTTTTCCTTTATGACATCTCTTATTTAGTGTGACATAAGGAGCCAAATCTGCTAAACTTCATCCTGGGATACTTTTAACTCTTGTGGCAAAAGTTTATCATCAATGGACGATGCTGGAGTCTCGAAATTAACTGCTAAATTGAAGGAAATATTTCAAAAGTGGCAAGTGGGTTATAAAGAGGGCAATGATGAACATTCTGGTGTGAATCATGGGGGAATATCACCTATGATTAACAAAAGGTTAAACAGTTTAGTGTCTTTTGATTCTGATGAAGATAACTGCAATAGTCCTAAAGCACCGCATGATGTTCCAAAAGGGTACTTAGCTGTCTATGTTGGTCCTGAGCTTAGGAGATTCATCATTCCAACAAGCTACCTTAGTCATTCTCTTTTCAAAATGTTGTTGGAAAAAGCTGCTGATGAATTTGGTTTTAATCAGTGTGGTGGACTTACAATTCCATGTGAAATTGAAACCTTTAAATACCTTCTCAGCTGTATGGAGAATACTCAGCTTCATCATGATCACACCTCTTGTAAGTTAATTACTTCATATAATTTCATATAGGTTTAACTAATTACTTCATTAATAGCCTTTTCTTTTTTTTAACTAATTATTGGTGGAATTGCAGCTGGAAACACAGGAACTGTGGAAGAGAGAATAAACTAATATGATACTTAAGAGGTGCAAATCATAGTGCTGGTTTCAAGTGTGAAGAAAGTTTCCCTTGCTTCCATCTTTTTTTTGGTTTGATTTCATGTGAGAAATGATAGAATAACCTTGTTACTTTGTTAGACATATTTATGTTTCCTTTACAAAAATTCAATTTATTGATACAATGATTGTATTTTTTATATGCTTCTGTATTTAAGAACTGTATCTCATATTATTGTCCTAATCCTTGTACTTTGCTTTCTAAATTCTGTTTACATATTCAAATGTAACAGAACAGTATTAGTATATAGAACGTGATGTTCAATTGTGTTCTCATTCTCAAACATCATTATCTTCTTAAAATAATTGTTATATAAAAAATATGGCATGTGCTTTTGTAACATAATCTTCAATCAAATCTCGTTTTGAGCTGGCTCTGATCCATTCAGACCATATGCATATTTATTATTGAAGTAAATAATGATTAAAGGGTTCTTCATGTTCTGATAATAAAGCATCCTTTATTCTCTGCATCGAATCTGTGCACATGGAGAAGTAACAGCGTGAACCTATATTGTCACACTTTGAATATAAAATTAGAGAGATTCTCAATTTCGGAAATTACTTTTTTCACTCCTAAGTTTTTCACGCGCTCTATTTGGATTTTAAAATACGAAATATTTCAAGGTGTTTTCAAGGTTTTTATGGGGTATTTACGCCGTGCAAATTCTATAATATGAAGGAAATTTTACCCTATACCCCTACACATATACTTTCACCCCTACAAATATTCAAATATTCCAATTTTGTCCTTCTTATCATTTTAGTCTTTTACACATTAATTTATCACCCCTACTTTCAACATTTTCCAATTCTGAAGTTCACCCAGACAGTATCCTAGATATGTATTTCCTATAGAACTATTTTAAACATTTCCGACTTGTATTCTTTTTTCTTTCTTCGGAAATCATTATAAGAAGTTTCCGAATTCAAACACATTTTCAGAACAATCATGTGTACTATGCTGAAAACTATCGAAAACATCTACACATCCTTTTCCGATAGCAGCTGAATGGGAGAAAAACAATAGGTTTCTACGTAATTAAAGAACAATAACAATCTGACTTGATTAAAGGACAAAGAATTAATAAAAAAAACAAAGAATTATTGAAAAAACAACAGCAAATTAGAAAACAACAGCAAATTAGCAAATTAGAAAACAACTTGAATTGGCAAACGTTTCAATCGCTGCTTTTCTTTTATTAAAAAGTTTCTATAAAAAAAAATCCAAGAGTTTCAATCATGGTGGTAAAAAATTGATTTCGTGAAACTAGTATTGGAAAACGATTTCCGGAATTCTTTCTTAGTAATCATGGCAAACCTAACAATTCAGAGAATACAATCACCGGAATTCTTATTAACCATGGCAATTCAGAACGATTACGACAACAATCTGGTTACAACAATCAATTCTGTCAGACAACAATTTTGGTAAGCATGCAACAATCCGGTTTCCGGTTGCAAGAGTCGAAAGAAAAATAAAATCCAAAAGCAAAGTAGGGTGCACAGTATTTTCCAGAAAAGTGGGGGTGAAGAGGTGAAAAAGTGATTGAGTTTTATTGTATGAAGGATAAATTGGGTAGTTTGAGTTAAACGTTAGGGTCAAGGTATAAATGTAGGGGTATAGAGTAAAACTACCTAATATGAACTACACAGGGCGTGCGAAAAACTCAGGGTGGGAAAAGAAGCAATCCTCAATTTTTTAACCATAAAAATGGGGGTTTTACTTTTCCCACCCTATGTCTTTCCTCGTGCGACCTATTTTTTTCCAATTTTACTCCTGGTTTGGAATTCGTATTCCGGAATGAATTGTTAATGTTTTCAGATTTATCCGGATTTTAAATTCCGGAATGGTCTTTTTCCAGAACTTTTACAATTTTAAGCTTTGAAATTCGTAAACTAAAATGCAAATAAACATATAAAACAGAAATAAAAAGACAAAAAGATAAATACAACTCATTTTATTGATATTTGAACAACTCATTTTTACATAAGAACCTAAAATTATTTCTAGGGGAGGTAAGATATACCAGTGGCTCCGGCTGATAGGACATACCAGTAGCTTCACCGTTGGAGGGGAGATAGGGGATGAGGAAAGAGGAGGGCGGGAAGAATAAAACAATGCCCCTGAGCCCCATTGACCGTTCATACAATCCCTGAAAATTTTCTAAGAGGACTGTTTGATGAAAGACCAACTATGGAAAACCATAGTTGTAGAAGAGGAGAAGAGGAGGAGAGGGTGGGAGAGGATGGTGTGAGAAATGGTGGGGTTTGGAAGGCTATTTATAGGGAGGGTGGGTCAAACAATGGTTGGAAGGCCATAAATGTAGTCAAAAAACGTGGTAAAACACGTTTTTTTAACTGTTTATTTATCTTATGTTCCTTCTATTTATGTTATGTACCTTTGTTCTATTATTTTCTAAGGCATTCGCAACGAAAATGATCAAAATAAAGGGTATGGTGCAGTTTGGACTTTATAATCCGGAATAAGTTCATGCATTATGGATTATAAAATCCGAAAACCCTCAATAACATTTTGGCCGGTGACGTTTCACCAAAGGTTGGGTCGGTCGGTGGAGTTTGAATGCATTTTTTGACGGTTTTGAATGTGAAACACGTTTTATTTGACTGTAATTAAGACCTATGACTTATTTAAGGCTATAAAAAGGCTTGGATCTTCAACATTTTCCTTCATTCTTCTTCACCTCCTTTCTTACATTTTCTTCAAATTTTTTTAGTTTTTTAGGTAGGTTTTAGGAGTGTTTGTGGTGTCATGGTCATTGTTGACCGCTCATACGACCCCTGCAATTGCATTGCAGCTTATGCGGGGGTTGTATAACAGTCAACAAAGACCCTTGACATCAAAGAAAGACACAAAAGTTCATATCGTATGTGTCCGGATTTTAGTTTTCGGAAACAATAACAATCTAGTTTGGAAAACGAAATTCGGACCAGGGGTATTATTGAAATTTTGCAGGGCGCGCGAGAAAGCAATTGGGTGGGAAAAGTAAAACTCTAAAAATGGAATGTGAGAATTGTTGGGCCTCTAAACAATGAAATTGGGCCTACTGTTGTTGCGATTGTGGCCCAAGTTTCTTTGCATTGTTTAATCTGTTAGTTTGTTAGAAAAATAAATAGAGTTAGTTTGTGTATATGACTGCATTCCGAAGATTAATGAATTGAATTGATTCATTTTGTTAATTCGTATTACTGCAAGAATAGTGTAAAGCTTTGTAGTTAAAATTAGGGGTGTTTGCAGTGCCGTTTGATTCGATTTTGAAGGTAAAAGTCATCCGAACCGTAAGATAAAAAAGTATGCGGTTTGGTTTGGTTCGGTTGACTTTAAAAATAACATCCAAACCAAACCAAACCAAACTAATGCGGTTTGGGTTGGATCGGTTGATGCGGTTTTTTTCGAGACGATAAATTTTTTGTTTCCAACATTAAAATCAGGTTA
>Ga0228711_1011230_pt1 | contig 11451 bp, 5 predicted proteins | sample MedpolnodulmetaG_2_FD_177996 | JGI IMG/M metagenome (GOLD analysis project Ga0228711, IMG submission 177996) | Root nodule microbial communities from Medicago polymorpha collected in Santa Monica, California, United States - brown nodules | ecosystem: Host-associated > Plants > Roots > Nodule...
CTAAATAATATATAATATATATATATATATATATATATATATAAGGAATCAATAATTCAAATTTCATTTATAGTTATTCTGTCAACTAAAAAAATTTCAATTCAACACAATTTTATTCTTAAATCATAATCTATTTAAAAAAAATAATAATGTCAAATTGACAACTATAATACTTACTATTTCATTAGAAAAGAAATTATGTGGAGCACAAATTATAAGTGTGGAATGTGCAAAGAGATGACATAGGTGACAATACCTCAAATTTATATATCTTAGGAGAACTCATTAGAATTAAAGATCATAATCATCATAAGTCATAAATAATAAACTTTTACCATCTTTACATGTATCATATCAATGATAATCTTTACTATATCAATTTCTGATATTATTTTCTCGATTTTACTACTTCAGGAGCATATTCAAGGGACAATTTTTTCTTTAGTTTTATTTAGTCTAACTTATACTAAGATCGAATAGATCTTATATATTTCAATTGTGAACAAAGATCTACTTCATTGATGTTGATATGTTGAAAATAATCATGAGTTTTCGAAATTTTATCATATCAATATTCTCATATATGTACATAAAAATTTATTTATGCATGTATAAGCACATAACATTTACAACGGGTGCGGTGCAAACATTGAACGATGTATTATATATAAAATAAAAAGTTGTTCAATAGAAACACTTTATTAATGTTTATATTTTGACAAATATTAATGTGTTTCAACAATTTTTTCATATCAGCTTTCTCATATATTTACATAAAAATTTGTTTCTGCAGATAAAACACGTAAAATTTGCAACGGGTGCGATGCAAACATTGAACGGTGTTTTGCATATAAAATAAAAAGTTATTTAATAAAATGTTAATATTTTGAAAATAATCATGAATTTAAAAAAATTTATTTTATTGACTTTCTCATATATATGTATGAAAATTTGTTTTCACGCACATAGAAAAATAAAATCCACAACATACGTGATTCAAATATTTAACATATTTTTCTATTTTAAAAAAAAATATTCAATAGAAATATTATATTAATGTTGATAATTTTTATTTAATATCTTTATATATTTGATAATATTAACAATGTAATTTTTTTTATATGATTACTGCAATGTTATACGACCCGTGCGGAATCACGGGTCTATTACTGGTTTAGATTAAATTAAAAGGATAAAAAAGATCCTTAAAAAAAAAATTAAAAGGAGAAAAAAGATGAATTTTTTAAGGGATATTTCTTCAAAAAACATTTCTTAATAAAAATACGTTAGAAAACCCTTAAACCCTCTTTCTCTTTCGTTTTTGTACTCGTCTCTCGCTTTCGCTTTCCCTCTACCTTTCAAATTGAAGCACCAATGGAGTTTTGGGGTAAAATTCTACTCTCTCTCTCTCTCTCTCTCTCTCTCTCTCTCTCTTATATCTCTTGATTTCGATTCAAATTTTTTCTTCTCCAGTTTCACTTTTAACCACTGCATTTTCTCGCCTCAATCACAGAATTATCATACCAATTAAGCAATTAGATCTGAGAAAAAAGTGGTCTTTATTGGCCTGATAGAGTTCTCTTTTTCAAAATTTGTTATTCTGATGATGCAGTTATGAGAATAGGAGTATGTAAGGTGAGGACTTATAAACTCTTATTAAAAAAATTCTATATTTTCTAAATGGGACTTGGGTTTTTTCCAATACGCTTCTCAACTCAACAGTACCGGGTTTAGTGCGTGTATATAAACGGTGGGTGGGTCGATTGGTAGGCTTTGATACTAAATTAATAAATACTATCTGTTTATTTTTATTGTTGCAATGTGATCTTATTTAACATTGGTTTGAATTTTAGGTGTTGAGGTTAAGGCTGGACAATCGGTTAAAGTTGATCCAGATGATCAATGTACGGGATACATTCGCATTTGTCAAGTAAGAATTTGTTTATGCTATTTCCAAATTATGGTATTATTATCATTATTAGTTATCTAAGAATTATTATATTTAGGATGGTGTTGAAATATTATACTTGTTATCTTTAGGTTGCACTTGGGGAAGGGAAGAAAGACGAAGCAAGTGAACCTGTTGTTCTGTATTTGAAAGTTGCTGATCTCAAGTTGGTTATAGCAACTCTTACTAAGGATTCCTATCCTCAGACTACCTTGAATATCGTTCTAGACGGGGAGTCTGAACTTTCTCACAATTCAAAGGACGCAAGTGTCCATTTTTCTGGATTCAAAGTTGTTTGGTATCGTTCACACTCTTGATTGGTTATATACTTTTGTTTAGCGTTCTTTAGATTAGAGAATGTTTTGGAGATTTGATTTGATTGACCAGTGTTTTAAAAACCTCGTTGGAAACAAATGAGACCCTTTGTGTCATGATTCAAATTTATTATGTGTTTAGCTTCTCTTACACAATGTTTTTGGAGATTTGATTTGACCAATGTTTTAAAAACCGAATTGGAAAATGATGACAAAGTTTGGTCTAATACAAAACTATGATTGAACCGTCAAAATAACCAAACTTTATTAACGGCTGGTTCAAGGTTCAACTGGCTGAATTATTTATTTCGGTTTTTAACACATTGGTCTGGACCTGTTGTATTCATTTTATTTGTTAATATTGATGGCAAAGATTATTAGCTTATCATCCTAAATAATGTGTAACATGCCTCACAAATTTATCATTTATCTTTCTTTTTCTCTAAATTTTGTATGTCTTCCTTGCGGCAGCGGTGGTGATGATGATGACTCTGACAGTTCTGGTGAGACTCAATTGTTTCTTTAAAAATGTTATATTGTTCTGGTTAAGTTGGTTGCTCAAACATTATTTCACTTTGTGTTATTTGGACAGATACTGAACCTGAACTTGCTCCTTTGATGGACCGTGGTAGATACTGTCTCTTAATCTGAAATTTGTTGTTAGCTGTACATAGTATAATACTTAATAAATAACTAATAATTATCTGCTTTTATGAAACGTTGAATCAAAAGCTCAAGCTTTGAAGGCTGCTAATTCTGGAAAACCTGCTGAATCTGAAGAAGAATCAGAGTCTGATTTTTCTGGGTCTGATATTTCACTCAATGAAGAGGTATATTAGTAACTTCAGGTTTAAATTGCACTTTCTTGTAATTTGTTCTTTATGTGTGATTGACGTATCATTATTTTCCGTTGAAATCAATCCATTGTATGCTAAAAGGAAATAAAATGCTTTTTCTTAAGAGTTTATTTGGTTCTTCTTGGTAAACATTGGTTTTACCTGGTATGAGAATTGATTTTTTCTTGCTGGTATAAGTGGTATTCAATATTTTTTTCTTATAGTAAATTCTTTCATTTGGCATTTTAGAGTGATACTGATGAGGAAAGTGAGAGTGAAGAAGAGACTCCTGCTAGTGAGAGTGAAGAAGAGACTCCTGCTAAAAAGGTAATCAACTGTTGTAAATTGCAGTTCTATGTTTTGTTATTTATTATCTTATGATTGTATTCTGCACAAACTACACTGGTACTTATACATGGTTTAATGTTTTGAAGGTGGATGAGGGCAAGAACAAAAAGAGAACAAAGGAGACTGGATCACAAACTCCCGTTCCTACCAAGAAAGCTAAATATGCTACTCCTGAAAAGACTGGTAATGTTATTACACACACTGCTTTGTATTATTCAATTAGGGTCGTGAATGGGAATACATTTAGCATTTATACAATTAAGCTTATCTGAAAAGCTTATTGAAATAAGCTAAAAAATGCCTACAGGTGCTTATTTTTAGAAGCTAACGAAACACACCAAGTGCTCAAATAAGATCCAGTGAAGCTATTGCAAATGAGTCTTAATTTACCTCACAGTTTTCTGTTTTAGATATCTAATTTTACAAGTCTGTTTTTACACGCTTGGTTGGTGCCGGTTTATGCCATTTTTTTCTTCTTTCTCATTTGTGCCTTCATGATAAATGGTTTTGCATCGAGCGCATATCATATATATACAATTTCAATGCCATTCTCTGTTTGAATGATAAATGTGATTGGTTATAGTAATTGTTTATCTTTCTCCCTGTTTAAAGATCTATTATGCAGTGATCATATCTTGATTAAATTCGTGTTGTAGATGGTAAAAAAGGTGTGCATATAGCAACTCCCCACCCTATGAAGAAGGGTGGAAAAACTCCTCAGAGTGCTGCAAAGGACCAGACTCCCATTTCTAAGAAGTATGTTTTTTTTATTTTTATTTTGTTAACAAATATCATTTGAACAAACCTTCTGAATAATTTTATTAAGATAGATTATCGCCTAATTGTGATTTTTTAATGCTATTTCCAGGCCTGCCCCCTCCAAATCTGGTCAACAAAATAAAAAGTCTAAGCAAGATCGTTGTTGATATTTCATGTATTACAGTTAGTATGGTAATGTTTGATGTTTTATCCTAGCTTTAGACTTGGTACACTGGAAAATTTAAGGTGAAAACATAGTTCAGAAATTTTGTTGACATTGTTGAACCCCGGATATTTAAATCTTGATAGGAAAAATTTGTGTCGGGGTCTTGGAGAGCGTCAAATTTGAACATGTACTTTGATATAATTTTTTGGTTGAATCTAACCTGATGAGAAGCCTTCCTTTTACTGGTGTTCCATTTTTAAGTATCATAAATTATATTGCTTTCTTTTGCTGCTAAGAAAAAACTACGTGCAACTATATTCTTTAATAAAACGTGTAACAAAGTGTTTTTGAAATGGAAATGATCCCAACTCTTCTATTACAAGTGCAATGTGTATTTTGATTTTGTTAGTTTTAAATAGTGTTTGCATGCTGTTATTCTGCATTGTGATTGTAAAATTCACTGTTCTATTTTAACAATCACTAAATCAAGGTATCAATGAATGTTGATGATGAAATAGAAATTGATACAAGATCATAGAGATGTGAATACCTTGCTGCTCTAGAGTCTTGTTGGGCGTGATATCCAATATTAAATTATTTAACGTCACGTCATTTTAAAATTTGATTATTTTGAAGTAAATATAAATTTTGATTTAATTATCCAATAAAACTTGGTGGTTCTAAAGAATTCTTTCTAAAGAAATCAGACAGAGATAGCAAACAATAGTAGTTTGTTCATATTTTGCTGTATTTACTTATCTTCCGTTTATTATCAATTTATCAAAGAGATAAATACTAAATTGCATTTCTTTTGCAAGAAATATTCTTGCATTTCTTTCCTTCCAAATTGTCCAGATGCTTGCAAACCATAATAAATGCATAAACGAGCATCAGGAATTAGCAAAACCTGAAGAAATACGAAACTGAAGATAATGATCCGAGATGGTCAAGGGGTTTACTGAAGAAACACCTAACCAATGACGAATAAGATGCCAAACCTGACCAAACACATCACAATGTAAAAATAGGTGATCCGTCGATTCCACCATCCCACATCCAGAAACACACAACTGAGCATCTTCCTGAATGATACTCCTTCGAAATAAATTGACTTTTGTAGGCAACCTATCTCGAAACAGACGTCAAGCAAAAACCGATACCTTAAGCGGGACATCTTTCCTCCAAATACTAGCGCAACAACTGGAGGAACTGTAGGCATGGCATGCAATTCGGCCATAAGAGAATGATAGATACCTCTAACCGTATAACCTGCAAACTGAATCCGGGACCCATGACCAAACATCATTATTGTTCACCTGCAGCACAATAGACAATAATAACAACCTACACTCCACTAACTGCTCCTCCTCCATGTTAACATATTGGATCATAAAAGATACAAAGAACTAATCGAAAACTTGAAATTAAGTTAAAGTGACTATAATAAATAAATACTATTGATGAATATTATTTATTAAGATAAGTTTAAATAAGTTGATCTTTCGGAGTTCTTAGCAGAGGGGGTTGAGCTCTCACTCTTGTGAGGTATGAGTCTATTCCTTACCAAACATATCCTATTAATTTATTTTGTAATAAAAAAGAAACATAACTCCAAACATTGTTTCACACTGATTTCAATAATTTTATATTTGGTGTTAATCCTCTGGTTTATAATAAAAAGGATTAAATATATTTTTGCTTCCTATAAATATACCAACTTTTCGTTTTAGTCCCTCTAAAATTTTCCTTCAACTTTTAGTCCTATAAAATTTTCAATAACTACTTTTGGTCTCTATTTATAAGTTAAATTTTGTATTTTTTAAAAATAAAATTGAGCAAAAATGTGTAGAATATTGTAAAAATATATCCTAATGAATTAGATTTTTTTTAACATAACATAAATTAAATATGAATTTTTAACCGCAAAAAATATAATTTTTTTTCAAGAAATAAAAAATTATATTTAATTAATGTTTTGTTCAAAAATTCTATTTTTTGTTGGGAGAGATTCTTATAATATTATAAATTTTTCTACAAAATTATATTCAAAAATATGAATTATACGTATGAGTTTACTTTAAAGGAGGGACCAAAAGTGGAGATGAAATTTTTTTTGAAACTAAAAGTTGAAGAATTTTTTTATAGGGATTAAAATAAAAAGTTGACAGTCCCCGTGAGCAAAGCCCAAACTCAGTTGACAAGGACATGCATTATTATATACAGAGGCCGAAGTTCGAACTCCAGACACTCTACTATTCACCTTGAAAAAGGTAAATTCTAGCCAATAGACTACTTGACAAAAAAAATTGACATATTTACAGAAACTAAAAACATATTTAACCCTAATAAAAAATACTCTGGTGATCCAAAGTTTCGACGAAAGATAAGTAAAATCTTGGAGTTGCTTCTTCTTCGGATGCTTTAAAGTCTTAGATTTTTTGCCCTCCTCAAGTGCATCGTTCCCTTCTGGATGATGCTCGCTTGAGATTGTAGTTTGGTTATTTTTTAAGGAAAGTTTTTTTTTTTTTTTTGACAAAAGGAAAGTTTGGTTTTGTTTTTATCATTTCTTGATAAAAAAAAATCTGATAAATAAATATATGTTAGAATAAAAAAGGCTTAATTGCAGTTTTAGCCCCCTAACTTTTCCAAAGTTGCGATTTTGGCCCTTTACGAAAAAAAACTACAAAACAGGCCTCTAAGTTTTGCAACTATAGCAGTTTTGGCCCCCCAAGGCAAAAAAAAATAACACGTGGCACCTCACTTAGGGTGCCACGTCAGTGTAGACCGAGTCAATATCAGTCTTGGGGGCCAAAACTGCTACAATTGCAAAACTTAGGGGGCTGTTTTGTAGTTTTTTTTCTTAGGGGGTCAAAATCGCAACTTTGGAAAAGTTAGGGGGCTAAAACTGCAATTAAACCAATAAAAAACCCTTTGAATCCTATTCTTTCAATTTCAAACGGAACTCATGGAAGCACCGTCAGAGTTTTGGGGTATATCCTCTCCTCTCTATGTTCGTTGCTATAGTTTTTTTTTTCTAATTCCATAATTTGTCGATTTTTTTTGTTGCAATGTAATCTTAATTTGAATTTTTTAGGTGTTGAGGTTAAGGTTAGACAATCTGTCAAAGTTGATCCCAATGATCAATATGAGGGATACATTCACATTTCTCAGGTTATAATTTCTTTATGTTATTTCCATACTATTATATTATTACTCAATCTGTAGCACCGAGACTTATGATCAAAGGTGTGTCCTGTGTCCGACACCACACACATGTGATTACATTCAATTATGTTATTTTCTCATATTACTACCAGTGTCGATGTTGTAATTATTGTTTGTGTTAGTGCTTCATAGTTAGTTATCTAACTTAGGTGTTTGAATATTGCATTGTCTTGGGAAAAAAACTTCTAAATTGTTACTTGTTATCTTCAGGTTACACTTGGAGAGGTAAAGAAAGACAAAGCAAGTGAACCTGTTGTTCTTTACTTGAAAGTTGATGATCAGAAGTTTATTCTGGGAACTCTTATTAAGGATACCATACCTTAAATTGCTATTGATATCTTTCTAGGCGAGGAGTCTGAACTGTCCCACAATTCAAAGAATGCTACTGTCTATTTTTCTGGATACAAAGCCTTTCGGTATCTTTCACACTCTTGATTTATTATAAATTGGTTTAGCAATATTCATAGAATGTATGATTGAATTTTTGTATTCGTTTTGTGTTTTTATTAATATTTGTTTAGCTTTCTTTAGAGATGTGTATGGACTATGGAGATTTGACCAATATGTTTTAAAGATTGATTATGCAGTGATCATATCTTGATTAAATTCGTGTTGTAGATGATAAAAAATATGTACATATAGCTACTCTCCACCCTATGAAGAAGGGTGGAAAAACTTCTCAGAATGCTGCAAAGGACCAGACTTCCAATTCTAGCAAGTATGATTATTTTTTCTTCGAGAAATAGTAACACGATTTGATACAAACCTTCTTAATAATTTTGTTAAGTTAGATTGTGTGACTTAATTACGATTTTGAATTGTATTTCCAGATCTGCCTCCTTCAAAGCTGGTCAACAAAATATCCTTAACCGTACAATTACGAATTGCCAAACTATTCAACCTGCCAAAGGCCGAAAAGGGCTCTCCATAATCATTTCCATCACTGCTAAAGGCGAAACTCGTCAGATCCAAATTGGTCGTCGATACCGACAAATTCAATGATTTTGGAAATACCGTTTTTTCATCGTTTTAATAGGATGAAGTTCATATTAGATAAATGACTCTACATTTATAGAGCTATCGAGGGAGTCACATCGTCAGTTACAACCTTAGTTACCTATGAAATCACAAAAATATCCTTACAAAGATATGTATTTCAAGAATTTAAGTATGGTCTTTAAAAAAACAGAAAATTTAAGTACGAGGTATATAAGAACTACAATTATACCGTTATATATAGCAAAATAAAACCAATTAAGACAAACTCTCTGGGTATTAATAATATTAATATATTGCAACTTGGATGTCCACATGTATTGGCTTTTTCTAGTAAAGTTGAATTTTATGTAAAGTTGAAGTATTTTTATTTTCCCAAGCAAAATCACGGTCTACAATGCAGACTTTATGTATATGAAACTTATAGCAAAAATTAGGAAACTTGTGCTTCTATCTCACAAGTTACATACCAAATCTTGTGCCAAGTGTACGGTTAAATGCAGCAAACATCATTACCCCTAAGCCTAGAAAGAAAATCTCATAAGTTACATACTAAATCTTGAGTCAAGTGTATGGTTAAATGCAGCAAGCATCATTACCCCTAAGCCTAGGAAACGTGTGCTCATTTACCAATGCAGTTTTCCTTCAAGCAAGAAGCAACTTGATTCCCAAGGTATGGCACATGAGCTGAAGGACAATAAAGTCATTTTCCCATTTTAAACCCTAGGGTTTTCTCTCCATATGTATTTGATGGTTAAATGGGGAAGAGGTTGTCTAGGGTTTTTTAAGATTTTTGTTTGCAGACTTAGTTCCTTTTATAATATAAAGATATTGTCTGCAAGTTTAATTTTTTTCGGGTTAAATAAGTTTTTCGTCCTTATAAATATAGCGAATTTTGATTTTAATTCCTAAAAAATTAAATTGAATGTTTTCATCCTCACAAATTTTTTTATTTTGTTTTTCGTCCTTAATGGTCATTTTATGTTCATATAAATGGCAAAATTATAACTCTTTTATTTTCAAATTGTATCCATGTTATGTCCGTTTATTATATTCGACATTTATATATTCATATTATGTTCAAAAAATGTCAAAAACACATTAAAATTATATCCATTAAGGACCAAAAACAAAATAAATTTTTTTGTGAGGATGAAAACATTCAGTTTAATTTTATAGGGACTAAAATCAAAATTCGCTATATTTATAGGGACGAAAAACTTATTTAACCCATTTTTTTTACTGTGTTTGCCCAATCTTCTATCATCATAAACTCATTCTTTTAATCTCAATGCACTAATTAACCCCTAAACTATATCCTATTTCCCAAATCTCATCTAGAAAACCCCTATGATCTGATGTAATATGCAATACAATAAGAACATGTATTCTATTCTATTTCATTTCTCTTTATTTTACCCCAAAAAAAACCTCTTTATTTTCTCTATTCCCTCTATCTTAGTTGTAAGGGCATAGCAACATTTTAAAACCACCGGAATTTAAGGCAAGTATTGGTGCAAATATATAGTAAATACCAGAGTACCGGTAAAAACAATAGCAAAACTTTAACTACCCACTGTTTTTTTCTCAACACACAATTTACTTCAACATGGTGTAAAATACCCCATCCGATCACAAGCGAAATACAATATTTTTAAGGTTATTGAATAACTAATATATTCGGTCTATATATAAGCCAGATGACCGGAGGGAGTAACGCTGTAACAACACAAGTTTAGCTTTGTTCCATTTAGCTACTAATGGGGTCCACTTATTAATATGTTCTATTAATTTATCACTTGTGATGATCTCTTACATAAATTGATAATAAAAAGGAAGATAGGTAAATAGAGCAAAATATGAACAAACTACTACTGTTCGCTATCTGCCTGATTTTTTTAGAGAATTCTTTAGTACCACCAAGTTTTATTGGATAATCAAATCGAAATTTAAATATACTTCAAAATAATAAATTTTAAAATGACATGACATTAAATAATTTAATCAGATATCAGGGCCAACAAGACTCTAGAGTAGCAAAGCATTCACATCTTAATTATGCTAGCGGTTTTATGCATACACGTTTGACCTAACTTAAATTTTATGCATGTTCTCTCTTTTCTTAAGCCCCATATCTTAATTATGCTAGCGGTTTTAAAGCTTTTATGTCAAATTGATGATCTAAGTTACAAATTAGAGTAATGCTATATATCTAGAATGGTTTTATCAAGATTTGAGTAATGATAAATGTAGCAAAGAAAAACATCACGGTTTTATCACGACAGCTTACACTCACGTATTACCACTAGTTTTATTTTTATTTTTTAAAGAACCACTAGTTTTATTGATCATTCTCATATGTTCCCCTCGTTCAATATGTATTTTGTTATCACTTATCTATGGTCTTTTGTCTTCCAATATGATTCACTCTCCAACTCATCCATAATTACGAACAAGGACCATGAAATATGTACACTCATGAAAGTGGATTAAACCAAGAAGAGATCCCATGATATATACCTTCACATACTTTACAAACAGGATTGTTTTAATTGTATTTGGGACAAATTCGTGAGCGTGCTATATTCGTGATATATAGCACCGCTGATCAAATTTTGGCCTGGCTGGAAATCATGGGATGATGGTTAAGGAGAGCCATGTTATTTCTTGCGAGAGAAAATCATCGCGAATTTCACGAAGTTACTTTTTTTTTTTTAATGTTTCTCTCGTTTATATAGAATCCCAATAAGTCTTAACCCTGAACTACCACCATTATTTCAAGACGTTTAGCATCTCTCTATAAATATATCTTTGTCCGTCTCTCTCTATGATCGCTCACCAAACCCTAGTCCCCCCCCC
>Ga0228711_1011234_pt1 | contig 11448 bp, 9 predicted proteins | sample MedpolnodulmetaG_2_FD_177996 | JGI IMG/M metagenome (GOLD analysis project Ga0228711, IMG submission 177996) | Root nodule microbial communities from Medicago polymorpha collected in Santa Monica, California, United States - brown nodules | ecosystem: Host-associated > Plants > Roots > Nodule...
ATGAATTTACATTAAACCTAAATTTACATTCTAGGTCATGTGCGTAATTAAATAAATTACATCAAAGCCTAATTAATTACATTCTAAATAGATGCGAGTAAAAAAGAAATAGGGCGTAGAAATAAACATGTGAATGATGATGAATAACAACATAAAAGAAAGTAAAATGCAAAGGAAAATTTAAAAATGCATGAAAATGGCAAGAAATGAGATGCTGGGGGTGCAGGCAGTGAGTAAGGGGTGCAGAAAATAAATAAAAAAAAGGATTGGGCTTAAGGGAACCGAACTGGGTCGGTTTGTGTTGCAGCTGGGTCGGTTGAAATGGGTCGGTTCATGGGCCGCTATAAATAGGGTGTAACCCTAATTTTCTTTCATTTTGAGAGACTCTTTCTATCTCTTCACTTCCCTCTGTTCTCTCTCTTGTTTCTTTCTTCTTCTCTGATGGAGAGGGGCGGTAGTCAGAGGTGGCGACGCGGTGGCCGGCCACCGTAGGTGGTGGCGCCGCCGCTGCAAACACCTCCTTTTTTATATTTTTTCCTTTCTAAGCTATTTCTTCTTCTGATTCCGTTTTTAAACTCACAAATCTCAAACAATACCCACGAAAACCTAGATCTAAGGAAAGAAACGAAAACTACCTTTGGGTTCGACTTTGAACTGCTCGCCTTCGGTTGCGCGAGTGACGGTCTGATGTTGATGTTGCTTGTGTTGGATCTTGATGGCCGATTTGGTTATTGGTTGTGTTGGTTTATGATGTTGTCGTGTTGGTTTGTTTGGCTATGCAGGTTTATGGTGAATTTTTGGTTTTTGGCGTCTGTTGTTTTGCAGGTTTATGTTGTGCAATTTTTCGTCCCCTTACTGCCTGTGTCTCATCCCTTTTAATCAAAATTTTACCTCTTCCTTTGACAAAAATTTAAATTCTAATTAAATTGGATTAAGTGGTGATGAATGCAGTTAAGTGTGGGAAACGTTTTTGCAAAATAGAAAAGGAAAAAACAATGTTGACTCTGTGTACTGCCTGTAATTGAGGCGTGGCTGGGATGCAATTTTTTTGGACATGGACATGTGACTTTGGACTTATTAAAAAGTGTTAACAATAAAACTAAAATAAAATAAAAGGAAGTAAAATAAAATGAGAAATAAAAATAAAGAGAGAAGAGGGTCCGAATCGGGAAAAAAAAAGAGGTATTTTAAAATACCTCTCTGCCGAATTTTTCACTGAAAAGTCAGAGACTATTCAGGATCAAACAGTGTATGAATGTAAGACCTTAGGTCAAAAATTGGGGTATGACAATGCCCAAGCTAATGGTCAGGTCGAAGCAGCAAATAAAAATATTATTTCCATAATTAAAAGGAAAACTAAGAGGAAACCCAAGAATTGGCATGAAGTTCTTGGCGAGGCTTTATGGGCATGTCGAACTTCCCCTAAGCATTCTTTGGGTTTTGGTGCGTGAATCAGCCGTCACACCCAACAACACTCTTTGGGCTTGGTGCGTGAATTAGTAGGTGCCCTTGAATTCGACAGGCTCTGATACCATGATGAAATTGAAGGCCTAACTCATCCTTAAAAACCGTACGACCAAAATAAAAACATATAATGCACTTCTTAAACAAATCAAATGTTGTTGTCATAGTGTTTGTAGTTAATATGAACCATACAACTCCATTTAAATCCATATACTTGGTTGGTTATTAAAGCTGATTGAAAGTAATGTCCTACCCCATCCATATACTTGGTTGGTTATTAAAGCTGATTGAAAGTAATGTCCTACCCCTGTTGAAGTAAGACATGAAAGCTTTTACCGTCGGTACAAACATGTTGTTTTATATCCTCCAGTCTCACTAACCATCAACTTTGCAAACTTCAAAACCAATTTCTCACTAACTGGAGATAGAAGCCATCAACCGTGCACATGTTTGGGCACAATAGTTTTAAAACTGCAGTGTTTCAAAGTGCTTCAATACTAGGAAATTATAGTTACGGTGCAGTCAATTCAAAAATTAAATTGTTCCGATATTTAGGAACCGATGCAACTATCATAAATTATTTGTATCATGATATAAAACTTTACTCAAATTATTTTATGCTAATATGATGAATAATTGTTTAAAAAGAATATTAATTATTAATGTGATTGGAAAAGAAAACTTAGTTATCGGAAATGTATTATCATTTGTTATTTGACAGGTTGAATTCAATTCTTAAATATTCGACAAATAACTATTTGGCCAGTTGAATTCAATTCTTAAATATTTGGCAAATATTGTGCTTCAGGTTATCCCTCGTGTTTTTTGAAAGATGAATTGAAGCCATCTTTACAATAAATATAAAATGCAGACTTTTTTTTACAATAAAAAAAACTTCATACTTAATAAAAACAAAACACTAAAAGAAATATATCAAAAAAGGCTTAATAGGTCATTTGATCCCCTAATTAATTTCAAGTTTTCATTTTGGTCCCATAACTAATAAAACTCATGTTTTGGTCCCACATGTTTGCCTCCGTCGGTCAAATAAATCCCTTGCTGTTGATAATAGATTCAACATCTACTTCACAAATAAGTAAGTATTTGTTATGCTTCCCATGAATCATAAATCCTTTATATCATACATTTAGTTACTATCACTTTTATGAAATTTAATCGGATCGATTTATGATTTACAAATTTGATAAAGAATTAGATACACAATAGACACAATAAACCATATTGGGTATAAAAAAGACTAAACCTTGAGCAAATAATAATGTTTAAAGTCTTCTATAAGACTATTTCTATGATTCTCCAGTTAAGGCACAGTAGGTGGTGTGTGATAAATATGACAAATCCACTCATGTAACAACTTTGAGGACTCAGGTAGCCACTGCCTTTTATATTCAGATTTGGGGATCAAATTGTGTCCATCAATCTGTCCCAAAAATATACCATAATTGTTAGGATCTTCTTAAACTCTGAAATGGACAGAATTTAATGATTAATATATGATTTAACATCAAGATAGATCTTAATCCACACACTTCATAAGTTAGAGACAAATAAATGGTTTAACATCAAGATATATGAAACCTAACTAAATTTGTGATAGAAAATATTAGCAAACGAAAAATAGCAGCCTAATCAACACTTAAACACTAAGATATCAAACCAATTTAAAAAGAACAAAAAATGTTGGCCTCTAATAAACTATAGACTATAGCAAATGCCAACATTATACAACCCACTAATTTTGTCAAAAAAATAATAATTATACATCCCACTAATAGCAAATGCCAACATTACAGTCTATCAAATCTTTTCACAACCCTAACATCAAATTAAGTATGCCTGTACATATTTGACCATAAACAAAGTGTATCTAATGTCCCGATTTATATAAGACTTCACTAAAAAAGATTTCAAAGGACATATTCAGACTAAAAAGAATAACAGTTGCAATTGCACGTAAGAAAACAAGTTCTTATTCATGTACCCCATCATAACAGTTGCAATTTCGTATCACAGTGAACTCAAATCCACCCTTACATACTGTTTCAGCTTTGTAACCTTCCATAGAATTCAGCTTCTGAGGTGATGTTCAGAATCTAAATGCAGCGGATAAAACAGAGAGAGAAGAAAGACACAAAACAATTATACAGGTTCCTTCTACAAACCGGAAGTAGTCCTGATTTTAAGGTAAATGGCATGCACTAGATGTAGTTAGCTACAAATTGAAGGTTAATGACATCCTCAATAATTGCACACGGTGCTCCAGGCAACCCTTTGTTATCCTATACTTGGGAAACAATATTGTTATTAAATAAAGTACTCTTATGTCCTTATTGGTTGCCGCAGCAGTGCTGTATATATAGATATATAGATCTTTTTTTACTCATTTCATTGCACACTTCACATATCTACTTATAATTTAGTAAAGAGGCATGGTGTTTATTCTGAAATGAGCTAACACACAATGGAAGTCACGAAAAGGCGCATGCTAGCATCAGAACGATCTCCACTGTCTAATATTATAGATGGTAAACCTGTTTTATGTTTTCACTCATTGTTCCTCTCATTCATGTAAAACCTTTCTCACTTCTGTTTAATGAATACACAGTATCTTCTCCGTCTAACCGTTCGCAACAATCATCTAACCATGGAGTAAACAAGCTGACACCAATTGATCCTGATATACATGTTTTAAAACGTGAGAGAAGCTCTCAAAACAGGGATGAGAATGCAGTCCAATGCAAAGGTTAGATATCAAAATTATCTTTTCTTCCTATAATCCATTAATATCATCCCATACATACTATTTAATAAAGCTCAGTTCAGCAATTAGTAATATCAAAGAAATAAGCAAAAATCTTATTGATTAAGTTTGTATCTGTTCCAAGCGAGGCATCATAAACTGAATGAACATAATGGTGACGTGAGGGAATAAACCCTTCAACCCAGGTTAATGAGGTGTAATTTCAAAGTGGCAGATTGAATATTCATAGCTATACAGAAACAGACAATGACAGGGCAGGAGCAAACAATACTCATAGCCACTACTTCATTTGATTGCAGTTAGTAATATCAAAGGTAATAGCAGAAATATTATGGGGAGGAAAATAAGAGAATATTTAGTAGCCAATCGAAACAGACAATAATAGGGAAGAAGCAAACAATACTCATAGCCACTACTACATTTGATTGTTGTTAATAGGCTTAAATATTGCACTCCTCCTTGCAAATATGGTCCGTTTAAGTTTTGGTCCCTGTAAAAAAAAAATTTGTTTTTGGTCCTTGCAAAATTTTTTGTTTTTTAAAATAGTCCCTGACCCCATTTTTTGTAATGATTTGCATACGTGGCACATGATGACTGGACTCACTTTGTAGTTTTTGGTCCCTGCAAAATATTTTGTTTTTTAAACAGGTCCCTGCAAAATATTTTGTTTTTTAAACAGGTCCCTGCAAAAAATTTTGTTTCTGAAAATAGTCCCTGGAGGAACTATTTTAAAAAACAAAAAATTTTGCAGGAACCAAAAACAAAATATTTCTTTTCAAGAAACAAAAACTTAAACGGGCCATATTTGCAGGGACGAGTGCAATATTTAAGCCTTGTCAGTAATATCAAAGAGAATAGCATAAATCTTATGAAATAACTATGACCACCAACTTAAGTGCATGCCATTATTTAAATCTGTTCCACCAGATTTTCTCACGTAATCATATGATTGTTTTTTTGTTTTTTGAGTCACCTAAATCAAAATATGTTGACTATGTGAATATGTATTAATGGATAATATATATAGATGGAATTCATATACGGGCTAGACCATTTTTATTCAAAAAAACAATATACGGGTTAGACCATTTGGAAAGCGTTCTAAAACCTACCATGATGTTGACGAGAATGCAAATGCGCCATCAACAAACCACAACAATGCTCAGATTGCTTCTTATAATAACCTACAAGGTATAAACCTGAATTAATCGGTGGAATAAGTGTTTTTTTATTTATTTTTAATTTGAACGTTTTTGTGAGCCAGTACTCATTATGTATATCTCATATATGTTGCGCCTCATTTATAAAACAGTGGAAGAACCTAATGATAGTACCTCTAATGTAGTGTATCAAGAGATTTTTCGCAATCTTTAGACACAATTGGCTTTATGTATTATTGAAATTAATGTTATGAAACTTGGTTTACGATGATGGAATTACATGATTTATTTTTATCTTTTAATACTACATTTACATTGTATATGACCCATGCGGTAGCACGGGTGAAAAGTCTAGTTAGGTACCCAGTTGCTAAAACCCATTGGGTTAGGTGGTGCCCTACCTATTTAGGAAACTCCCAACGGCCTTATCACTTTTATAGTCACCAAAAGATAAATAAGAACGACATTTAGATTCCGTATTATCCAACAACGAATATACAAAGGGGATTCGAAGAATCCTAACCGCTGCTTACTTTTCTGCAACCAAAAACAGGTAAATTCGCTATGTTGCAAACAGATAAAAACTGTAACTTACTTTTATACCGTCAACTTAATAAAAATAAGTAACTAGAATTGTTCGGACGAAAGGACAATCCCTGTGGATATGATACTTTACTTACTACTTTATTACTTGATGAAAACGACTGGTACACTTGCCATTAGTCAATTGTAACTAAACCAAATCCGACGCATCAAGTTTTTGGTGCCGTTGTCGGGGATTGTTGATATTTTCGAATGAACAATGAATTACTTATCTTTACCTTTCTACGCATTTCTAAAAATTTATGTGCTTAGTTTATACATCCAAATTAGACAGGTTACAACTTCGTGAATGCCTCATCAAGTATGGGGGATCATCAACGCATTACTCTAGGAGATTATGGAAGGCTGGATAATCTGGATGAAATCTTTCTTGGGTTCCAACCAGCAAACCCAATAATCTTTGATATTAATAAGAATAGAGTGCTAGTAAACTTGAAAACTAACCAATTCGCAGGAAAAGAGTTAGAGCATTGCAATGCTCATTTGATATTGTTCCTCGACATATGCAGCACGATCAACCCTTCAGGAATATCAGAATCAGATAAACGACTGAGATTATTCGGTTATTCACTAAAAGGGAGGGCAAATGACTGGCTAGACGCACTGCCTAAAGGAATTATCACAACATGGGACCAGCACAAACAAAGATTCTTGGACAGGTATTTTCCAAGTTCGAGGTGTCGATGACTCAATGAAAAAGTACCTCATCGCAAAGGGGTTGCACACTTGCATAGACGTAAATAAGGTGTTTCTAGACGTGTTTACCTTGATTTTCAGTAAACAACAAAATGGTTACTTGCAACATCAACCAGTAAATCTTAGGACATATTATGTTTGTTATTTTCTAGGAAATGATCAATGTTCTTAATATTGTTAAAAGGAATTATGAATATAACCGACGAATCCAACACGGTTTGTGATATACATGCAAGTAATTTCAGAAATTATGTAGCAACAAAGAAATAGAAAACTTCCGACACAGTTTGTGATATAAATGCAAATAATTTCAGAAAATTGTAAATGATGCATAATTAGTGCTATGTAATATTATAAGAATTAAGTAATCCTCAATTTATACAAAAACTAACTTGTGAACAATTCAATTCAAGGAATAGAAAAAAATTCGGTTAGAAATTCGGTTAGAGTCGTAAATCCGATTCATTAATGCATGCAAACTCATTCAATCATCAAGTTAAAATGAAACTCTGCAAGACACTGATCAAATTTTTACATAACAAAAGCACAGCTCCTTTGCTAATGCATAAAACCACTCAGATACTCATCATCAGAATCACTGTCGCCATCAGAATCACTGTCTCTCATATACTCCAAATTCTCAACCACCTCATCCACTGCAGTAGGAGAATAGCTAGTAGAGTCATCGAAAAAATCTGTATTTAAACTTAAATCCAAGTTACCAGCCCTGCCCAATATAGAACCACTTTTCTTGTTAAATGGCGACACTCTCGTCTTTCTCACTTTCTTCCTATTGGCAGCTGGCTGAACATTTTTTCTTTTAGAAGTGGGCTTTCTCCTTCCCTTCTTAGCTGGGGCAGCCTTCTCTTGAACTAAGTCATCGTCATCAACAGCATTGACTTCATTATCACTATCTGATTTCAACATGGTTGTGGGAAAAAACACCAACATCAATACTAGGTGGTGTAACCATAAGTCACTAAGCATGGAAAATTAACTGATGACTGAAAACACATTTAACCACTACATCCTAAAAAAAATTACCTCGTGTCTTTTCACCAGATGATTCAAAGTGACATGCAAGAGATGGAATATCGTCATCGGCTTCCTGATGATATAGGCACATGAAAGTGTAAGCGTTAATCATGATTGGAAGGAAAACATTGCAATGCAGGAAATTGGCAATTGACATACCTTCTGATTATTCTTTCGTGCATCAATTGCAAAATCATTCTTTTTCTACAGCATGCTTGATCTGTTTCGTTCCTTTTCTGTCTGAATTTTCTGTAGTTTCTGAAAGTGAAACACGCAAGTAAAAAGGATAAGAACAACAACAACAATAATAGTAATAATAATACAGACCATTATTTTAAATACAACTAAGCAAAATAAGTAATTGTCTCTTACGTCAAATTCCTTTTCAAACAACTTGAGATCGTTCCACCACATTGAATCTGATGAGGTATGCTTCAAAGTCTTAAGCTCCTTTTCCTTTTCACCAAGTTCAGCTTTCAGCTTCACAAGGCTCTCAAGGGTGAAATCTTCAAGAGGCAAGGATGAAAGATACTCATAGTCACCCAATGTCGCTATAGTTTCCTGCTCATCAGCTTCCTGCTCTTTTGAACTGTAATCAATTGCACCTGCAACTTGTGGTTCTGCAGATTTACCTTTCTTCAGAATCTCACTCAAAAATTCAGCTCTTCAGTAGATCGGGCATAACGCATTCACAACATCGGTTATAAAGTCTTGTTTGATTCTTAAACTCCGCAAAAGTTGTTTAAAGTTCTTCACTAGATATTCCTGCAGGCAAGCACAACTTGCATTTCAGTTAATATATATTAATAAATAGGTACATGATATAGAGAAAGATCTATGTAATTGTTAGCAACAATAATTCACCTTTCTCTTCGCATAATACTCCTGCCGAAGTCTACAGAACTCTTCAAGAACTGCATAAGAAATGACACAGAAAAGTGAGTAGTATGAAAAACATTACATGATAATGCGATTCAAAGAATTATACATAAAGAAGGGTATACTTTGTTCTGGGGAGTTATATTTCATAATTTTTCCCTCTGCATCAAAAAGATACATGTTGCTTGTGCTAATAGTGGACGTCAGGTTAAACTTCCTGCGTAATTTTTCTTTATCTTCGTCCTTTTCTGGCTTCATCTTGACTTTAAAGTCTACCATTTCATAAACCCCTATTTGCCTAAAACCCTGCAACAAAGAAAATTTACATATGAAAAAGGTACATACAGATTTACCTATGGTGTATATGGTAAGTAAAAGTATAGGTCACGTCACCTCAATGTGCGCCTGAGCAGTTTTTTTTTCAAGGAACTTCTTATAATCTTGAGTCCACATTCGAATAGGAAGCTCTTCGATTCTGACAGTTTGTTCATTTATTCTCTCCACTAAACCATTGACTGTATAGCCCTTGGCACTTTCCGTACTGGTTTCTCTGAACCCTCTGTACCATGGTTTCATTGGCACCATTTCCTTTTTATTCAAGAAACGTCTTACATTCTCAATAATGTCACATGGATGATATTTGGGAATATCAGAACTAAAACATGTCCCCATGGCATGGCAACCATTAACAAGCACGAGAGGAATAATTGGTATGTACCTGTGTGGTGTGGTGACAAGCAGAATTTGAATCAGTTCAACTTTGATGGGGTTCCTTAATTGTTACTTATTAATAATCACAACCAAAATAGCCATTACAAAGAAAGGAGAAACAAAATACCAGTTTGGTTCAATGGACCTCCCATCCTCATTCAAGTATTCAAGAAGCTTATCATCATCCACAGGGAAGAGGAGACGAGTAACGCAATTTAGCTTAATGTATAACTTTCTGGAACTTGCATGGTCTTTACCACCCTGGAACGAGCAAATTATCCACTGAATATAAGTTCAAGAAAGAAAATGAGAAATAGTGCAATAAAAAAACTACGCGGGTTCATCTCACCAGGTCACGAGTACCAAATTGACCATAAGGTATGAGAAGATTGATGTTGTTGCTGCCCACAAAATCCTGTGCCATTCCAATAATTGTGCTAACAATACTTTGTTCACCATAGTGACAATAAGAATGTTTAGTCACATAAGCAGTTAATAGGAAAACTTCTGTTTGTTTGGTCAAATTCATCTTAAAGGAGCAGAAAAGAGTCTTCCTTTGATCAAGTGTAAGGCCATCCACCATAGACGGAATGGACCTTTGGAGATTTTTCATTGAGAAGAATAGAAGTTCTTTGTTAACAAAATCCCTGTACTTTATACTTTTGCTTTCATAATTACAAGTGCCAGGCTGCATCATCTGATAATGGAAAACTATATGTTAACTATACACCCTAGAAGAATAAGCTTGTGTTAGAAAATTGTTGTATTGGTAAACATCAAACCTGAGAGTTACAAATCCAAGCCTTCCATTCCTCAGCTTTTTTACTGAATGCCAGCTCAATTGAAGTTGAAGTTCCATCTTGTTCATCATCATCATCCCAAACAAAATATGCCCTGTGCTCACCAAGATCTTGAAAGTACTCTCTCACTTCCTGCACAGCAGTCAAGCCCTGTACAAACACCAAAAATTTGAAATAAGCAAAGACTGAATGAAAGAATTAGGAACACAAAAAGTATTTTGGTTTAGGGGAACACAAAGTATTTTGGTTTGAACGATTCTGTTCACCGCAAAAATCGTTTATTGTGTTGACATGATGGAATAGCCTATTTCCTACAGCTCATGGGTGGCAGGTTGTGCAGCCATGGCCCAACCCAAACCAAATCCAAAAGGATGAAAACCGACATTTCCCTTCAACCTTTTCTATACGCAGGCAATAAAGTGCAAACATGTTCATCTTGTTTATTACACACCTGTGTTTGATAAAATGCGAGTCTTGCTTTGCTCCATTTAAAAGCGAGAGAGAGAGATATACACAAGATATAGATTAGTGGGACTCGTTTCATTTAGTGGATCTCACTAAGCTATCTATCACTTGTGTCAATCTCTTATAAATGGAGCAAAATAAAAGGAGTGAAGTCAAACTCATAAAAGACCCATTTACTTTTCATTTATTATTAATTATTTCAATAAGGCATTTTAACTTTTTTTATAATAGGCACTTGTAATATTTAAATATATATAAAAATAACAATTATCCATAAAATCTAATCAATTTATTTCAAAATAATTTATGAATACATATTCAATAACGTTTCTTTTTTTTGTTCCCTCGAAAAGAAAAAAAAAAGCAAATTTATTAAAAATAACTCAAAGCCAAGACTTATATGATGCATAGCCACAACTCTAAAATACCAACAAGCAAGCCAATATAGTGTAGGCAAAAGGGAGATGCTGAGCAGACCATGAGTGATATGCAGAAAAAATACACCAATGCCACACCAAAATGGAATTAGATAGTATCCCTTCTGATGTAGAAGGGGCTCTAAAAGAGGCTGGAATCAATCTTAAACACAAAATGATACCAACCTCTTCAAGACACACTGAAAGACTAAAATGTGCCCACAGATGCAAGTAAAACAGACTAGAACTAGTTTCCGATCAGCCCCCTGTATATAGTGGTTTATACTTACAGTCATAAATATAAAAATATTGAGGTTTTCCAACAACAAACCTCACAGTACTCTATCTTCCAATCATTTGCAGTGTTACCCAATTCTTTTTTCCAGTCTTCATATTGCTGCATAGAATCAAATGATAACTCCCCCCCCCCCCCCTTT
>Ga0228711_1011235_pt1 | contig 11447 bp, 13 predicted proteins | sample MedpolnodulmetaG_2_FD_177996 | JGI IMG/M metagenome (GOLD analysis project Ga0228711, IMG submission 177996) | Root nodule microbial communities from Medicago polymorpha collected in Santa Monica, California, United States - brown nodules | ecosystem: Host-associated > Plants > Roots > Nodule...
ACGGATGTTCAACCGCCTCAAACAGTTCCGTCGCATTGCGACCCGATACGACAAGACCCGAAAATCCTTCTCAGCATTCCTCGCCCTGGCCGCCGCCAAGATATGGCTGCCATACTTTGTCAACGGGACCTAGTGCAGCCACGTCGGGAACGCGCCCCTAGTGGATGATTCAACACTTGGTGCCCCCGTGTGACGGCGGCAATGATTTCGTCGGGATCTGCCTGCCAGACGAATGGGCGCGGATCCTGGTTGTGCTCTTTGATGAACCGATTGATGGCGGCGGCCTGGAGGTCGACGATGGAGTGAAACACGCCGTGCTTCAGCCGTCGGCGCGTCAGCTTGCGAAGAAACCCTCGACCGCATTCAGCCACGAACAAGATGTCGGAACGAAGTGGAACGTCCATCGCGGATGTCTTGCCAGCCAGGCGCGAACCTTCGGCTGTTTGTGTGTCGCAAAGTTATCAAGGATGACATGGACGGCCTTATCCTTCGGCAGTTCGGCCTCGATGGCATTGAGGAAACGGATGAACTCCTGTTGCCGATGACGCTGCATGTTGCGGCCGATGATGGAGCCATCGAGAACATTGAGGGCGGCAAACAGGGTGGTGGTGCCATGGCGCTTGTAATCATGGATCATCGCGCCACCACGACCCTTCTTCAACGAGAGTCTCGGGTATGTCCGGTCCAGCGCCTGGATCTGGCTCTTTTCGTCGACGAACAGGACAATGGCATGGGCTGGAAGGCAGACATAGATTCCCACGACGTCATGCAGTTTCTCGGCAAAGGCCTTGTCATTCGACCGTTTGAAGCGGCGCAAGGCCGTCCTCGTGCCAGATCTTGACGACCGAAGAGGCCGCGATCCCGATGGCCTTGGCCACCGCACGCACAGTTCAGTGCGAGGCCTCCTGCCTGGGCGTCGCAACCTGATCAACCAGTTCCGGGTCGAGGGGCGCGATGCCGGGTGGCCGGCTCTTGTCGCGCAGAAGGCCATCGACGCGCTCGGCCATGAAACGCTCCTGCCATCGCCACACACAGGTTTTCGACTTGGCAGTCGCCATGATCGCCACCGTTCCCAGGTCGTCATCGCTCATCAGAATGATCTTAGCGCGCCATACGTGCTTCTGTGGCGAACCGCGGTTCGCAACGATAGCTTCGAGCCGAACCCTGTCGGCGGCGGTGACGTCAAATGTAATCCGGAGCGCATGGCGGATCGTCGCACATTCGAGAACCCACAAGGAATCCAAATCGGACTCTTTCGCCTCGATCATTCCACTAGGTCTGAATGGCTCAACCTATTGCGTTCAAAATCCAGGAGCTCAGTGCCGTCTTCGGTGCGGCTCCGACCTTGGTGTCGGCTACTTCCCCTGCCTTGAACATTGCAAGCAGGGGGATCGAGCGGACGCCATACTCGGCCGCGAGCTCGGGGTTTTCATCGATATTGAGCTTAACGAGCTTGACCTTGCCGGCAAGCTCTATGGAGATTTCTTCGAGGCTGGGTGCAATCATCTTGCACGGGCCGCACCATGCTGCCCAGAAGTCAACTACGACCGGTTTGGCCGAGTTCAGAACCTCTTTTTGGAAATTGGAAGTATCGACTTTCAAGATAGCCATTGCATTCTCCGTCCGGACGGGCAGTGTCCAGTTGTTATAGGACGCGTGCTATTCGATACCTTGATCTATGTCAAATCAGTACGCAGTTTATATTTCCTCATCAGGCGAGAGCAACTAGGAACCGCAGCCGCAGTCGATAAGGAGGTCGAAACCGTAGCGGCGATGACGCCAGATTCGACCGGCGAAGGGAGCCGCCTCGCCATCCATACACGAAGTCGACCAACTGCAGCGCTCCTTCTAGTTGTGATAGGAGCGCTGCCTTTCCAGCAGCGCGAATATGGGGCCTTACGCTGGCTCATCAATGGCAAAGGTTTTAGCTTCCCGCCGAGCGAAACCTTTTGAATAATCCGGAGTTGTCAGTCCGGGCGGCGCTCGTCAGCCGCTCGGGTGAATGATGCCCCTTCTACGCAGCTTTGAGGCGCCACCATCTGTAAGCTAGCAACGAATAATGCAGGACCGACAAAATCACGAGCTACCGGAACAAAGTGCATCGACCGACGGAATACCGTATCAGCCCAGAGACAACTGTTGCGATGCGTCGAAGTCTGTGGGCTGCGATGTAGCTAAGGATCTCATTCGCGAGCCCTTGCATAGCGGCTTCCTCCATCTGCCGGAAACCGGATCGAATCTCCGCTTCGAGGTGTGTCTGCCGTCGGCCAAGGTTGGTCACCCTCTCGCCCAGCTGAGCCTGTCCTGGTAGAGCCGTTCTGCGCCGGTTCCGTTCATATCACCAAGACTGCCCCCTCCCCCTGTCTTCCACGAACTGAGAATCATTCGGCTATTAGCGTGCACCAGCCGGTGCGATGCCCCCAGACTAGCCGCCAATTTTGATCGAATCGCCTCATCAGAACAGCGTGCTGCAATCGCGCTGCTGGTGGCCGGGCGCCACCCAAGAAGAATAAGCCTCAACCTAGGCGTTGAGCCATTCGAACGCCGGCAGCTCGGCCATGAACTCTTCGACACTGGGCTTGCGGCCGCTCGCCGGCGAGCACCTTCACCAGCTCGGCCGTGGAATAGGTCCACACCAATCGCCAGGCGAAGAGTGCCTTGCCCTCGGCCGAGAACTGCGGTTCGGATCGCCCCGATAGGTGATGGCGGTCTGGATGACGCCATATTGCCGCTCGCGTGCGTTGGCATCGAGATGCGCCTGAATGGCGACGGAGTATTTGTCCATCAGGCGTGCGCATCATGGTAATCTCGACCTCCTGATCGCCCAGTCCGGTGACACGTCCGGCCCATTCTCCTTCGATTGTGGCCCGCCCTTCGAGTTCGAGACCAAGTTCGCGAAAGAAATCAACCGAGCCTACAGCCGGCTCGAGCTCTCCCGGTTTCTCACGCCGCCTTTCGTCGCAGATCACCGCAACGCCCCGGTCAACGCCCTAGCAGGCTGTTGAAGAAGTCTCCCGTTTGGCCTTTAGGATGGCCTCGTCGCCATTATGATAAGCGAAAGTGATCTCGATCGAGCCATTGTCTAGCAATTCAGCATGACCGTCACCCGCGATTTCGTCCATTTCGTCGCATCCGGCCCATGTGAAGGATACCATGGACGTGCTGTAGGCGAGATCGAGGGCCGCCTGCATCGCACCGAAGGCGATCTCGCCATGACCGCCGGCCCTAATGTTCTTTGCCGGTCTCCATGTGCCGCAATGGCAGAGCGTCCGAAAGGTCAGGGACGGCCTGACCACCGACGATCTCTATGGGTTTTTGACCACGGATCCCAACGACCTGGTGAAGCCGATCCATGAAAAGGCCATGCCTGTCCTGTTGCTGACGAAGGAAGAGACCGACACCTGGATGCGGGCGCCTTGGGAAGAGGCCAAGGAACTGGCCCGCCCATTGCCGAATAACGCGTTTAAGCGTTTCCTCGCGCGAACCGTACGGATCGTCGATTGTTTCAAAATCCGGCGAGCCGCTCGAGCAGCGTAACTTGCTGTAGTCAAGCGGGCGCCGGTAATTAGGCAGACGCTTCGCAAGCTTCGGCTGTGTCACCGTCGGAGTTCATCCAAGTTGCGATCGAGTCATGAAGCATCCAAGGTGACGGCGCACTGAGGGCGACCTCAACGGTGTCGATTGCAGTGAAATGGCACCACTCGTCATCATCTGAAGCCCATTCGCCGATAACTTCACCGTCGACACGCAATACGTCGCCGCTGAACGCTCGGTTGTGATAACCCGTCAAGATTATGCCGTGACGTACCATGCCTCCTGCATCGGTCATTTTACAGATGGCGCGAAACTGAGCACCCACAGCCTCTACACTTGGACCGGAGAGAAGGCCGACCTCAAAGACTTTGTATCGCAAAGTTCCGACGTAGTGGTCCATCGCCTCGTTAACCTCGATTTGACACGACATCTCACCATGTTGTTCGGTCTCGATATGCATAATGCAGAAAGCTCCTATACTCTGCAAACCCGCTGCTGTGGATGCGCAAGCATTCGCTTAATATTGCCGACCTTCCATGCCTTATCTTTGAAGCACCGACGCGAGAGCAGCGGTGTCGTTTTGATGGGGAGCATCGGCAAGCTCTATCTTCATGCGATCAATGTTTGCCTGCCCGCGGACTGCGGCGAAGTCGTCGCTATTGCATCCCAAGAAAGCTAATTGGCCAGAGTTCTCACCAAATTGTTGTGATTTTCGGTTGCTGAAGATTGAGCATGGGTGAACTTCATAATAGCGTGCCGTAATCTCCAGTAATTCTTCTTGCTCGCGAACAAAAGAACCTCATGACAGCAATCTTCGTCCATCTCTCGGACATCCACTTCGGGCAAGAACGCGATGAAACAGTCCACATCCATGGCGATGTGAAAGAGCAACTGATCGCTGACGCCGCCGAAGTGGTTGGCGCGTTGCCGGGCAGCACGGCACACGGCATCCTTGTCACCGGCGACATCGCCTACAGTGGGACGAAGGATCAATATGATGTCGCTGGTGCGTGGCTTGACAGCCTCGCAGGTGCAATTGGTTGCGACGCTTACAAGATTCAGATGATTCCAGGCAATCATGATGTCGATCGTGACAAGATGTCCCAGTCATCCGGGCACCTTCTTGCTTTGATCCGCAACGGCACTGCATCTGACTATGAGACAATTCTTACTAATCAACAGGACCGTGCCGCACTTTTCGCACGGTTCGAAGACTATGCGCGTTTCTGCGAAGGATATGATTGTCCGCTCGACGTCGAGGGTCGATACTCGACCAACTTGCGAGTTGAGCTGTCTCCGGGTCGATCGGTGCGGTTCGTCCGGATGAACTCGTCGCTGCTGTGCACTGGGAAAGAACGCCACGAGGAGCCTGAGCTCGTTGTTGGAGCTCGACAGTTCACCGTCCCGAGGACGAGCGGCGAAGAGGTCGTGGTCTTGCTCCATCATCCACTTCACTGGTTCAAGGACAGCGGCGAGGCGACGACCTATCTTCGAAGCAGGGCTCGGGTACTGATTACCGGACACGAGCACGATCCGAAGGCAACCGTAGACCCTGTTGAAGATGGATGCGACCTCTTGCTTCTTGCCGCCGGAGCAACCGTTCCGTTCAAGTCGGACGAGACATATACCTTCACCTATAATGTGATCGAATTCGATTGGGATCCTGAACAGGACGCGCTTGCGGTGACGATTCACCCACGCGCTTGGAATGCTACACGCACCCGTTTCGAGGCTGACGAGAAGCGATTGGGCGGAAAGGATCCCAAATTCGTACTCGGATCGCCCAATTTTCGCAGAGGTATACCGCACCCCTTAAAGGCCGCGCCGGCTTTAGTATCCGATGCTATAACTCCGCGCGAACCCGAGCCGGTCGTCGAACTTGTGGCCGCGCTCGATTCTGAAACGGAGCCGCCGGTGCAGCCAGAGGAAGAGGCATATCGATTTGCATTGCTGCGCTTCTTCCGCGATCTGAGCGGAAACGAGCGGCTTCGCATCCTCGCGGAACTCGGCGCCTTCGAGAAGGACGACACCAACACGATGACTCAGGCCGTGGAACGGCGGCTTTTCGATTGGCTCGTCAAGGGCGGGCGATTGTCAGATATCGAGCTGCTCACCACGGAATTCATTTTGAACAGAAAAAAGGACAATAGCTAAATGAGCGAACTTGCGACCTTCATGAGGATTACTGGTTTGCAGGTGAGCAACGAGGATGTTGATTCCCGGAAAGCCGCAGTCGCGCAGCTGAAGGCAAGCTGGGGTAAGATCAAAGGGGCTAGAGATATCATCGCCAAGGCGGCCGAGGTCGCTGCAGCGCTCGGCGGCGATGGAATACCATCGACCGCGCTTGCGGAAGAAATTCAGGCGGCTATACAAAAGAAGGCATCTGCCTTTCTCTATACTGAGAGGCCGCTGGACATTGGAGTTGTCGCTGGGGCGACGCTTTCCGAGCTCGTATCGGACAGGCCCGGGCTGACCGGCTGGCTGATCGTCGATGTCTTTGCCATAGCGACCTGGTCCGCTCTCGCGTTTCAGCAGCCGCTTGTTGACGGGAAACGGGAGGAGCTGCGGACGTTCGTGCTCGAGAAATGCCGCAAGCGTACCTTGGAAGGGGCAGAGGCGGCCAGACAGCGGGTGCCAATCCCCGATTTTTCGGCTCTTTCGGTTACGGCCGGCGAAGAGGACAAGTTTTCAGACGGATTCAAGAAGGCGACCAGCGCGACCATCGAGGCTCTGCGCCGCAATGCGGCCCTCGATCGCGAGGAGCTGGATTTCCTCTGGTGGACGCAACTGGATCGCAGCCGACTTGTAAACAGAAGCTTTTCATCACTCTCGGAGCCTGCGCGAGCTGTCACCGCGGGTATAGAGGCAGCAACGCATCTTCGCCGTTTCCCAAGCGATGCCCACCGCGACGTGTCCCTTGCGCGCATTTCCAACGATGGAACACTGACCCTGTCGCAACTCCTAAACGAATGTCACGATTTTCGCGAGGAGCTGGTTAAAGGACTACTGGTCGACCCGTCGTTTGCACCGAGCGTCTATCCCCTACTTCATAGCTTGAAAACCGGGCAAGCTGACATTGTCGGCGGCGATGTCGCGCGTCCGGTGTCCGAATGGGGAGGTCGCGCGCTTCTCGAAGCAGCCCTAATCAAGTTCCAAGATACGGGACCGAGTAGCCTATGAGCAACGGTTGTGGTTATGAGGGATGTACCGTCGGTGAAACGAAGCGGTGCGCTCTTGAGAATGACCCGGCGACCTGTCCGCATCGGGTGACAGGTAGTCTTGTTGTTGAGGAAAATGCTGGGGACGATACCATTGACAGCAACGGGTCAGTCGGTTCGCCCGTACTCGCCTCGCCGGTCGAGACGCCAACATTCCCTCCAAGCACAACGTTGGCGCTGGCGGCTATCGATGAGATGATGGTTTCGCGCTACGTCACGGTCGTCGGAATTCTCGGAGATCCGGAGGCCGGCAAAACTGCCTGTCTCGCGAGTCTTTACCTCCTAGTGTCGCATGCAAAGCTGGAGGGATGGTCTTTTGCGGACAGCCGCAGTCTAATGGCCTTTGAGGAAATTGCCCGTGGCGCCCGGCGGTGGAACGAGGGAGATCCGCCGGCACAGATGACGGTTCACACCGAGATGGCCGACGATCGACAGCCCGGCTTCCTGCATATCAAACTGCGACGACGTAGTGACGATAGAAGCTTCGATTTCGCACTTCCCGATCTGCCGGGCGAGTGGAGCAAGGATTTCATCCGGACAGCGCGTTCGGATCGGCTTGAATTCATGCGTTCTGCAGACGTGATCTGGTTGGTTAGCGACGGGCGCATTCTTTCCAATAAGGAGCTGCGGCAGGGGGCAATCACGCGCCTCGGTCAGCTCGCTGCCCGTCTGCGGGCGCTGATCATCGGAAAAATGCCCCGATTAATTTTGGTAATAACGCACCGAGATATCGTAGTGCCAGCGGTCGACACGATTCGGCGCATTGAACTTGAACTGGCAAAGCATGATTTAGAAGCAGAAGTCGTTGCGGTCGCACCCTTCTCTGATGATCCCAATTTCGGGGCTGGGTTCGGGCTGGACCTTTTGATTAACGCGACAGTAAGGGAAGCCAGAAAAGGAGAACCGTTCTGGCCAGACTCCAACCCCAGTGAGGAGCAACGCTCGTTCCTATCCTACAGGCGGGACAATGACTAATAGATCGGTGATACTCCTTGGCGGACCGGATTCCGGGAAGAGCAACTACATCGGTCGGCTTTGGCCGGCGCTTGACGCGAAAGCCGGGCTGGTGATCGCGACCAGTCAGCCGCGTGATATCGGTTATGTTCTTGATACCGCAGATCATCTATTCCAGGGCAGGTTTGCGCCCCGTACCGAGCACAATGAAGAGCGCCGGGACTTTGAAGTGCCGGTTGCTCTTTGTGATGGGACTCATGCGTCCTCGATTGTCATTCCCGACATTTCCGGTGAGTTGTGGCAAACGGCGGTGCGGGAATCTGAAATTACAGAGGACTGGATGGATGAGCTCAAAGCCGCACGCGGCGCGCTTCTGTTTATCCGCGTCGGGTCGGATCAGGACGTCCGCCCTCTCGACTGGGTTACGTCGCGAAAGCTTTTGGCGAAGGTCGGCCAGGATGACGATCGGGACAAGATCCCCACACAAGTCATGATCTGCGAGCTCGTTCGCTACCTGGAACTGACTATGGGAAGCCGAGACGACAGCAAGCCACGGCTGTCTGTGATTGTCGCAGCTTGGGATCGCGTCGATCCGAAGACATTCGATGAAGGACCCCGTGCCTATCTCGGAAGAGAATACCCCCTGATCGCTGGGCGTCTGCTCGATACAACGAAGCTCGATGTGTCATATTTTGGATTGAGTGTCGTCGGCGGAGACCTTACCGACGATCCCGAATTTCGCGAGCAGTATTTGGAAAATAGTCTCGACCAGCATGGGTGGGTCGCGATCAATGATCCGAAAACCGGGCTCTGGTCGAAGGACAGGGACCTAACGCGTCCTATCGCTTGGGCGATCGGTGCATAGAATGCCCCAGCCCGCCATCGCCACTCAGGTCCACGGCTATCAGCAGGGCCATCAACTGCTTTCGTCGTCGATCAAGCTGGAGAAACAAGACCAGATAATCATCGATCGCCTGTCTGATGTAGCGGGTCCCCTTCGTCCTGGCGAACTCTTCGAGCCCTACCTTTCTGCCTATCCATTACCGAGCGCGAAATTTTTTGTCCTGGCGAGGACCTGGCAGGATCTGACGGTTCCGCGCGCAGGTTGCGTCCGGACGCTGAGCCTTTTGATTCCTGTCGACAGTTGGTCCCATGCCGAGGGACTGGGTGCGTTTCTCGATCTGCTCGATCCGGAAACCTTTCCCTCCCAGGCTGTGCTGCTAGCACTTCCCTCAATTTCGTCGACTCCGCTTCCGCCGGTCCCGGAGTTTCGAGGCAGCGAGTTACTCGAGGCGCTCTTTCTGGAGGAAGCAAAGCCGGTTGCGCTTTTTGATGCGCCGACGCCCGAGCTAATCGCGATCCGGTTGCTCACAGCACTCTGGCCGGCGATGCGACGCCGGTTCGCGGTCTCCACGTTTGCGCTGTCGCCCCGAAAGATCGAGGGCCGCAGCTTCGATCTCATTTTTGCCCCGAAGGATGCTAGATCTCGATTCACGGATTGGGGAGGTCGCCGTGTGGACGCGCGCGGCACAACCAGCGCAAGACACCGGTGGACAAACGCAATCGTAAACCGCGTTTTCGATGCTCCAATACCTTCACTGCTCCATGAACAGGAACTGCGATTGATTGGTAGCGAAGAGGCCGACAAACCGGCTGCGTTACGTATCGCGTTCCTTTGGGACGAGCTGACGGCCAAAGTTGAGCAATCACCGTCAGCTGCACTGGGATTACTGGATATCGCAAATTCCAGAAAGGATGGCGACCCGGCCACGCTGTCTGCGCTCCAGCCCATACTGACCCAGGCAACGGAACGCGCGGCAAATACGATGCCTGCCAATGAAGCGTGGGAGTTCGTCAGCGCGATTACGAGAAAGATGCGCCACTTTCCCAGAGCTGCGACATTGTCATCGGTGGCTCACGCCGCCACCCAGCTTGCCAACAAATCTCCAGACGGCGCGATCACGCTGCTGTCTCAGGCTGATCCCGAAGACGCCTTGTCGAGCCTCATTCCCTCTATTGCAAAAGGCGTTGGACGTGATTTTAGCGAGAAAGCCCAGAGTGCTCTCCTACAGGCAAAACCAGAGATTCTGACTAGCCTGATCGCCGCGAACGACGACCTATTAGTGGCGGTCACGCATAGTCCAATACTGATCGCGCACCTCGGCGAGATCCTGCCGTCCCTGGCACTACCGGCCTTGGAGAATGCTAGGCTGGCACTCCTGCCGCAGCTGGTGGAAGATTTTCAGGCATCGGCTGCGGCGCCTTTGATCGCGTCCTTGGATTTAGATGGTCTAGTGGAAGAGGTGCGATTGCTGTCCAAGGCGAATAATTTCGCTGCAGAACGGCTAGTTGCCTTCGTTGTTGCGCGCGCTCGAGAACTTGGCACCATCGAACCCATCAGGAGCGTCTTGCTTGCAATAGATCCTTCGCCTCAGCGCGATAATTTCCTGGAAGAGACTTTTTCAGCCGATCGTCACGATCTCCGGTGGCTGCTGGAAGATGGTCGAGTTCCTCAGCTATTTGTCGGAGAGACGCTTTCGGCGGTCCTCCGTCGCGCTACCGCGGATCAGTTGAGAAGCGCGTTTACTGACGAGGGACTGGTCGATGCCATTGTCCAATCGCTACCGAATGATGCATCGGAGATTCTTTGGAGGGCCGTCAAAGAAGTTGACATGCCTCTCGCGTTCCAATCGAGGATCGCGACACGTATTCTTCCTGAGGAGAGGTTCCCAGACCGGAGTGACCTTGCGTCTCGAATGCTTGACCAGATGCTGCAAGTGCAATTCGAAGGCGACGAAGTTGGCACGATCGCAATGTTGCTCGGGGTTCTCGGAGACGAACTTGACGGATCCTGGGTTCTGCGGCAGGGCGCGGGAAGGCATTTGGCAACCGCCATCGTTGCCCGCAATCTCATGTCTTTCGACAAGGCCCCCCCGGCGGCGCGCCGAAAGATCCTGCAGATGGTGCATCAGCTCTCCAATGAACTCGCCGAGCGGTATACGCTTGAACTGGACGCAGGCGCTTTAGCTGCCGTCACACACTTGTTTTCCGATAGCCAACGCGTGGATGAAGGCAACTTCCTTTCTGCCTCAGCCCGCATCTTGCCGGTCTTGCTAAGATCACGTTATGCCCCGGTGTCGCCGCTGATCGCCATAACTTTTCCTCCGGTCTATCATGAGCTCGCGAAGGAGGATGATGGCCCAGACTTCCTTAGGTTTATTCCATTTGTGGACTGGGACCGGTGTAAATCGGCAAGGCGCGAACTTGTGGATGCATTCCTAGCCGCACGTTCCTGGGATCCTTCCGACCTTGCCCTCGTTGCATGCCATTCCGGCGACCGCTGGAAGATTTTGCGCAAGGTCGCAAAGTCATATGGTGGTGACCGATATTTCGATAGGATGGCAGAAGGGCTTGCGAACCTCCCAGAGCCATGTGCCAGTCAGATTCGCGCGACGATGTCTGAAATCTACGCGGATTGGCCGAGCAAATATGATTGGCGCGATTGAAAAAGGGCTACAATTAGAAGATGACAATCATCGCCGACTCTCGCCGAGCCCAAAAGGGAAGTGTCGTTTTGCATTTGATCGTGAGACTCCCCGACAACAGTTTTAACAAGTCGTCCGTGAACTATCCGTACTCTGTTGACAACACTATGTAATCTGCGCTTTCCGGCGGCGCAGTGTTGCAAGAAAAGCTCTGGTTAAGAACGGTTTTCCTGCAATTTGATTTTGCGGTTTTCTG
>Ga0228711_1011236_pt1 | contig 11447 bp, 7 predicted proteins | sample MedpolnodulmetaG_2_FD_177996 | JGI IMG/M metagenome (GOLD analysis project Ga0228711, IMG submission 177996) | Root nodule microbial communities from Medicago polymorpha collected in Santa Monica, California, United States - brown nodules | ecosystem: Host-associated > Plants > Roots > Nodule...
TTTAAAAAAAAAAAAAAAAACAAAGAGAAAAAGAAAGAGATCTTTGTTTTTTTTTTGGTTTTTTTTTTTCGTATGTTTTTTTGTGTGATCCAAAGGGAAAGGAGAGAATGCTATAATTGGAAAGTAGGAACCAAGTTTTTAGGTTGTTTTGTTTCTTCTTTGGTGTGTCTGTTTTTTTACAAGGGAGGAGGTGAGATACACGCGCTGCTTAAGTAAGTTAAGGAAGAGGGTGGCGCGTGGAGGGATTTGAAGGTTTACGGAAAGACAGTGGTAGATGGGAGATTGGGTGAATGAATGAGTGAGGAGATTCATGTGATTTGATGACTTCACTTCAATCAAGGTTATCTACTACTCACTCACTCACTTCTCTGCTGGATTTAGTGTTTAGTTATTTAATGTTAGTTGGAGTGAGTCTGCAGTGCTTGGTAATTTGATTTTATTTGCTTAGTTTTTGACATATTAACTTCGCTAAATATGTTTTTATCCTTATAAATATATCAATTTTTTGTTTTAATTCTTTTAAAAAAAAATTTAACTTTTAGTCTTTATAAAATTTTCAATCATTATTTTTGTTCCATATTTATGAGTAATTTTTTGTATTTTTTAATGAAATTGGATAAAAATGTATAGAATATTGTAAAAATCACTCCAAAAAGATTATAATTTTTTAACAAAACATAAATTAAATATAAATTTTTTACAACAAAAAATATATAAATTTATATTTAATTCATATTTGGGTAAAAAAATCTAATTTTTTTTGGAGAGATCCTTTTAATATAATAAATTTTGTCTGCAAAATTTAATTAAAAAAAGGGTTTTTCTATCATGTGCAAAATTGCACATGTTAAGAAGTATTTGAAACTTGCACATTTTCTATTAAATATATAATTTTTTAATAAATGATTCTTGTGTTTGAATAAGAACTTGCAACTTTTAATTACTTTAACATCTACAATATTGCACATGTTAGACAAACTCTTAAAAAAAATATGAATTATATATATGAGTTACTTTAAATGATGAATCAAAAGTGAAGATGAAATTTTTTTGGAGGACTAAAAGTTGAAGAAATTTTTTAGAGGGACTAAAACAAAAAGTTGACATATTTATAGGAATCAAAAACATATTTAATTCTTAATTTTAATAAATTTTTCTTATTTTTAATAAATTTTTCTATTAAAAAAAAAATATTTAAAATTTAAAATTAAAAAAATTTTTTATTTTTTAAAAAAATTTTTTAAAAAAAAAAAAAAAAAAAAAAAAAAAAAAAGCCCCAAATGAGATTGAGAGGGAAAGGAGAAAAGGAATTGAAAAAGTTTCATGAATCGTCATTATATGTCTCTTATTCTATTCATACCAAACTTTCACTTTTCTCCTACTTGTTCTTTTATCTTCACATCCCACAAATACTTATTCACTTCCTCACATTGTGTTCTTTCATACTAGCTTCGTCTCTGTATATCAAATTCTTTTCCTAAAATAACGGAAATTAAGAAAGTAGATATTTATATTAAAATTGTTTGTAATCACTATTGTTTTTACAATTTTATCCTTATGAGAGAGTTAGTTTATGTTTTCCATATGCTATTTATTGTTGATTGAAGAAAAAGATGTATAATAAATAGGGGCATGTATGTAAAGAAATAATTAATGTACTTGAAAATAGCAAAGAAGTCTTATAAAAAGGGACAATTTTTTTTCTTCAAAAATGTCTTATAATTAGGAACGTAGGTAGTAATACCAAACAAAAAACAAGAACCCTTAAGATCAAATACTGTAACATCTAGCTTAAAGAGCTTATTTGTTGGTTTGGCGTTGAAAGGAGTCATACTATAGTTTCTGAATGTGTAGGGGTGAAGGTCACTTCAATGGTTTTGCGTTAAAAATGGTGACATTAACTATACACTAAAATCGTAGGGGTGAAGGTCTTTTTTACTGGATGTTTTGCTCATGTTGCAATTTCTATAGGTTTTATCGGATGTTTTGCTCATGTTCAGTGGCGGATCTTGAGTTAATTTGTTGGGGGTGTCAAATTTTTATGGAATATATATTAAATGGTTTCAAGTATTATAAATAATTAATAACTGGCCAAGTGGTATAGAATGTTTTTAAAGGAGCAAGAGGACGTGGTTTCGAATCCCCTCAAAAAATGTTTTTTTAAATACAATATGCAAAAGTAGAAGTTAAAATATGTATAAAAAAGACGCGTAGTGTTGAACCGGCGACTTAGAGCAACTTACGGTACCCCCTTTCCATTGGAGCAACTGAATTCTGATTTTTATGATACACCTAATATAGTATATAAGGAAAATTTGGGAGATACCATGACACCTGCCTGCCCCTAGAGAGATCCGTCACTGCTCATGTTGCAATTTCTATAGGGATTGCATCATTTCTTTCATGAATCAGCAGACCCACATTGACCGGGTAATATAGGAAATAGGAACATGGACTTATAAATAGGATAAAGCCAAAGAAAGAAGGCATGATAAATGTGTGATAAAATTCTTCTTCTCTTTCTGATTCTCTAGTCATCTCTTATTCCTTGTACTCTTTCTTCAAGTTCTTCTTTCTATTGTTACCATTGTCTTATTCACATAGGGTGCGTTTGGTTTGCTAAAATATGAAGGACATGACATAACAACTCTAGTTGTCCAATGTTTGGTTTGTAAAACTGTTTTAAGTACATGACAAACTAAAGGCAAGGGACGTGACAAAAACTCATATTTTTGTCCCTCACCAAACCACATCACAACTTTTTGTCTCACGTACAAGTTGTCTAAAATACAAAAATAACATTTTGTCCTTCAAAAATTGTATAAAACAAAAAATTATTATTGTCATAAAAAATTTGTCATATGTTGTTCTGTCTTGTACTGTTATGTCTAGTACTTACTGTTTTACAAACCAAACACACTCTGATGTATCACCAAAGATTATAATTATTAAGTTGTTTTGCTTACTTGGAAGAATCAACAGAATATTGTCTGCGTTGGTATGCTTGAATATATCAACTTTTCGTTTTAATTCCTCTAAAAAATTTCTTTAACTTTTAGTTCCTTAAAAAATTTTCCATATTCATTTTTGGTCCTTTTTTAAAGTAAATTCATATGTAGAATTCATATTTTTAAATAAAATTTTTTAGAAAAATTCATAATATTATAAGAATCTCTCTAAAGAAAATTTTAATTTATGTTTTGTTAAATTTTTTAACAATATTCTAAATATTTCTGCGTAATTTCATTAAAAAATACAAAAAATTAACTTAAAAATAGGGACAAAAGTAGTGATTGATTTTTTTTTTTGTCAGGTAGCCTAGTGGCTAGAATTCACATTTTTTAAAGTGAATAAAATGGAGTGTCCAGAGTTCGAACCCCGACCCCTACATATAACAATGCATGTCCCTGAGACTTAAATTTTATAGGAACTAAAGCGAAAAGTTCGTATATTTAGAAACCAAAAACATACAATTTTTTATTATAATATAGATTACAACTACATAAGAGTATCTCCGAAACATTATTACGAAGGTTGGGTTTGTACCAGTATGTACTTCATGAAGTTGTCACTGAAATAATTTACTTTTCATTCAAAGTGTTCCTTTCAAACGCATACAAATCATGTGCTTTCTTCAGTCCAGACATTAGAATATAGTTGAAACCATATGATGACTGTTTTAAGGACAAACAACGTGAAATTAAGCAAACATTTCCCATAATAACCAAATCATTCTCCTAATAACAAAAATATTTTATAAGTGACAAATGAAAGTGAGTGCTTGATACTGTGAAACTAGCCATTGTAGTATTCAGAAATTAAACGGAAGTAATTGCAAATCATATTCATTGACAAAATTGTAAATCATAAATAACCAAGAACAGTAAGGAAAATCAAGACACTATCGTCAAAAGACAAAAAGACATTAAAATGTTAACCAACTGCATCAGCTGAAGCACAAAAAATCTCTTTGCTCGGTACTGGTCTCATTTAAAACAACTAATGCAATACAAAAACATGGAAACAATACAATCAAGCGGCACCCTTGCCCTTCTTCTTCTGGAGTTTCTTCATGTAGAATTCTAGCTCCTTACCTTCAAGGATGTAGCTGCATGTTCAAGGAAAAAAAAGTTAGGAGAAAAGAAATTTAGATCAATATAAGCAAATCAATCAGGCAACAAATTGAAAATATAAGCATTTACCCATCAGCTCTGCCGCATTGACCAGGTCGAGAAGAAATGCATGCAAGTAATCGTCCACCACCAAACTGCTCCTCAATATGGGCATCAAGCTGGCGTTCTTTCTGGCGTTGCTCTAATTTTCTCTGAACGTGGGCACTCTTTTTGACTTCTTCTGTAGCAGCCTCAGCCTCCTGTAAATTATACATTAGAGAAAACATAATCAACATCAGCTACTATACAAGAGAATGCAATCTAACTGATCCATAAGATGAATATCATGAATTATATGATCATCAAGGTTTAACATATTCACTAGACTTTTTATCCAATGAGAAAGCGTAATAACGAGCAGTATATACTCATCAAATCAAATGAAGTACAGTAGTAGGAATTGGCATTACACAAATTTAAGATAAAAATAAACAAAAAGATGACAACTTAAATAAATTGCAGAGATTATTAAAATATTTTGCTGAACATATTACTAAGAAATGAATCAGACAGAAAACAAAACATATCAGAGTAAATTACTTTCTGTTTCAACATATGCACATCAAAGTAATTTGATTTCGGTTTCAACATATACACATCAAAGCAATTTGCTTTCAGTTTCAACATATATATGAGGTGGTCTTACTATTCAACCTTAAATCCACAAATCATAGAAGATTATTAACAAATCATTTCTCATAAACTATGTGTAATGCATCAAACAAATTAATACAATTCAGAGTAATTGGCTTTTCGTATCATCATATCCCAAGCCAAATAACATTTAAAGAACCAAAACCAGAGAAGATTGAAATAACATTACCTCTTCTTTCTTGCTAACATTTTTCTTCTTCCTACCGATATCAACACCATAGTGTTGAAGGTACCACTGCTTGAAAGGAGCAGCATCAACCTGAACAATAGCACTCTTCACAAGAGTCTGAGTTCGCACCAACTCATTGTTGGAAGCATTGTACACCACATCGAGCAAACGGGTTTTGCGAGTGACGGCTTCACTTCCCCACGAGAAGTTACCAGTATCCAATCTCAGGGCTCTCCACTTCACATTTCCACCTCTAACACGAATCCTCCTCACTGTCTTGTTGCTTGATAGTTTTGTGTTAGCTGGCTGGCGACCGAGCTCGTACCTAGATGAAACCACCAAAATATCTTAGTTAAAAAAAAATCATAAATTAGGCACCAAACAGAAAGCCAACAAATAATAAGATTGAGACCCCAGCTCAGACATTCATGTTCAAAGCATAGGAAAATTTAACACGAATATTAACTATGAAAAGAGCTCAACTATGAAGAGCGCTAAAGTGTCAATTGATCCATCACCTAATGAATTATTTATCAGAAAATATGCGCTATCTGGTACGAAATAACTATCCCAAAAAATAGAAATGTAGACTAGGAAACCAATCATCGGGTTTGTGAGAAATAATTATAGCAAAAACATAAGGGAAATGAAATGTTTTGTCATCATTTACATTGACAAAATATGTTTACTTTCAGTGTATTTGTTCAACCTTATAAAAAAAAATCTTATTGGTGTATCATATCTGGTCTCATTTTACTGTCCAAAATATGAACTGCAATTTGACATAATTCACAAAATTTTCGTAACCCTTTTCAGGATTAAATAATACAAAGCAAAATCAATTATAAAAATAATTTCTCTTGCTCTTACAACAACAAATAAAAGTAATGCAAATTTATAATTTTAACTTTCATTTCACATACCAAAATCTAAAAACTAACACTGATTGAAACTAGATCTAGCAAACACTCAATCAAACATGAAATAACATTTCCAATTCCCACATTAAAAAAAGTGAAAAATTTGATTTTTACAAAAACCCACCATTTCTAAAACAATAACAAAATTCGTAAAAATCAAAATGACCCAGAATTTGAACACATAAATCAGCTTCAGTTTCATAATTTATATATAAATAAGAGTAAAAAAGGGATTGAAAACGAACTTTCTCTTCTTCCTCCAAGCCTTCTTCTTGCCACCAGTTTCACGTCTCTTGTGCATAGAATCTCGTGAAATACCTGAGATTCAAAATCAACAATCACAAAGCGCATTAGAGAAAGTTGAATATGAAAAAATTCATAGGATTTTGCGTTGATTGAAGAAGATTAGAAGGAGTGTGTGAGTATGTACCCATCTTGAAGAAACTGGATGAAACGATGAACAATGCGCTTCAACAAGCTTCGGCTCAAGCAGAATGTAAAACCCTAATGTGTTGTTTGTTATATACTCTAAAAACAAGGGTTGGGTCTTGACCCGACCCATCATAAACAGGCCCAAATCTTTTTTGTTTTTACAGAAAAAATAAGGACCTTTGTCATAAATAAATAAATAATAATATATTTAACTTTCAATACAATCAAAATCATTAAGGACGATGGATTGTAATATGAGTTTTTTTATTACATGTAAAAAAAAAAATTCGGTAAACCAGGAGAGAGGACAAGCATCAAAGAGAAGCATTGATATCCCAATTAGGTTGGTACTCCGATGAACTCTCATCATATACCGCCAATCTCAAATTTTATTATATGTAAATTTGAACATGTTAAGAAATTTACACCGTGCAATTATTTTTTATGTATACATGCAGTCAAATCATGCTACATATTTTTTTTGATATTTTCAAAATTAATATATAAAAATGTCACTTTAATGTGATTTAATTAAATGCATATTTAAAAAAAAATTGTACCAAAGTGCACAAAAATTAGTCTCGTAATTTAAACATTAATCTTTGAGATTTTTAGCTCATGCAAAAATAATTTATATCAGTGAAAAGGTACTTTTTAAATTCCTTGTCTCAAAAAGATGTTATTGTATTTGTTCATATTTTCACATATATCGCATAAATAATACTCATACCTACACTTATATATAATATATGATGGAACCATAAAGAATCATCTACGATTATATATTTATACAAGAGTGTTGCTAGAATCACATATTTTAACACACATTTTTTGACTTATTTTTTTTATTGGTTAAAATTCATGAGTCACACCAACTCATGTGGATCCCATATTAATTTAATGGGATTCAAGTGGATTTTAATCAATAAAAAAAAGGAGAACGCTAACCATTGTCTTTGGGACATTGGATAAGAGGATAAAAATAGAAATATAATATTGGAAAATGGTGAAAAGTGATAAATTTAACTTTTTAAAAGTCAAGATGTTGTTGAAACCAATGCAAACATGCTACTTTTGGCTTCCTTCAGGGCAATGGTTAGCAAGACCAAAAAAAAGTGTTAAAATATATGTTGTTAACCTTACTCTTTGTACAATATACGTATATATATTGTATGTATACTCATGCCGAAACCTGACATTTTTCTTATTAAAAAAATAATTATCAATTGTCATCCTTAGGATTGTTCTACTTTTTCACATATAAATTGTAGGTGTAAAAGATTACGGGGAATTATAGTGGTGCCATAACACTATAGATTTGGTCTTTTAACCATACAAAATTATCTCCTACGCGAAAATGTGTATCCATAAGATTTATGATAAGATGTTTAGTGAAAAATGTTTTCAATTAACGTTTTTCCTAATTCAATCTTTTATTGATGTAATATTAAGAAATTTTATCAAATTTGAACCTTTCACACTTCAATGGTTTAATAAAGATACTTGCAATAGATCAGCTCTACTTTTTCCTTTTCCCATTTGATCTCTCAAAGAATGATACTTGGTCTCTATGTATTTGCTTTTGCTATGTGTGAAACTGAACTTTTGGCCAAGTTAATAGCAGAAGTATTGTCAACTTGCAACCGCATTGACCAAGCTTTAATTCATTAAGCAGTGAGCTTAACCTAAGTGTCTAACATGCAGTCTGTGATGCTGAAATATACTCAACCGCGCATGAAGATAGAGCTACTACATTTTGGTTCTTTTAGCACCACGATATAGAGGCATGTAAGACACCAGACCAATATCCAGAGGTACTCTTTCTTTCCACCTCATTACCGTCCAATCTGAGTCTGAATATGCATCAATCTTAGCACATGTTCTTCCCTTTCCTCTTTGAAACAATAAATCAACTCTTTGAGTGCCATCCGGATGTCTCAATATCCTCTAGCAGACACCATAGGATCACTCATTTGATAGTTTTACATTTTTAAAAGGGGGTCATGATGCGAACCCACGGCAAAACCCTCTGGGTGTAGGTGAAACGTCTTACAAACTAAGCTACGCTTAATTTGCTAACCAACCCAACACAAACAGAGTTGCGTCTATTGTTTTCTCCTCCTCGCCTTTTGCCAACTTCAAATTTCCTTCTACCGTGGTTTTTGCAACATTGCAGTTTTCCATCTGAAATAAAGAAAATATCTTAATACTCTAAGATCTGCCATTTTAAACTTGCTCATCAATTTCTTCTTAAAATCATCAATTTCTTTCTTGTTACTACCTGTCACCAGAAGATCATCTACATATAGACAGATGAGAATGACATCAGATGCCTTTTTCCACCTAACATATACTCCAAATTCAACCACACACCTAGAGAAGTCTTGATGAGCAGGGATAGAGTGAATCCTCTTGTTCCAAGCTCTAGGAGCTTGTTTCAAGCCATAGACTTCCTTAATTTTTACACCTTGTGTTATTCACCTCTTATTTCCAATCCATTTGGCTGCAACACATACACCTCTTCCTGCAAGGGATCATTTAAGAAGGACCTCGCATCTAATTCACCTCTTTCCTTTTACTATCCAAAATATGAACTGCTATTTCACAAAAAAATGCCCAAAACCTATGCAGACGAATTCAGTATTGCATAGTAAGAGGTAAGACGTCAAATAGCATAACCCAAAAACCAAAAATTGACATTCTAGCAAAATAGCATAATCCAAAAACCAAAAATTGACAATCTAGCAAACACGCAATAACGCTTCAAATTCCCACATCATAATAAACCGTAATCCAATAGCCGTCCACACACAAAAATGTCGTAACTAACAACTTCATGAAGGATTCCATTTTCATGGAAAAGCGCCAATTCCACAACAAAGTAAAAAACTGGTAAAAATAAAAATGACCAAAAATCAAGAGACAATGGGCAACAAACTAAACAAAAACGAATGCGCTATAAAAAGGTCTAATGTCATCATTCTAAAGGATGTTGTCCCAACATTATCAACTTAAACATAATCAAGCGGCACTCTTGCCCTTCTTCCTCTGGAGTTTCTTCATGTAGAATTCTAACTCCTTGCCTTCCAAAATGTAGCTGCATAATCCAGGAAAAATAAATTAGGAGAACTTATATATATATAGTTCAATAAAAGTAGTTGAGCAACAAAATGAGAATTTAAGTCTTACCCATCAGCCCTGCCACATTGACCAGGTCGAGAAGAAATGCATGCAAGTAATCGTCCACCACCAAACTGCTCTTCAATGTGAGCATCGAGCAGGCAATCTTTCTCGCGATTCTCCAACTTTCTCAGCACATGGTTACTCTTTTTGGTTTCTTCTGTAGCAGCTTCAGCCTCCTGCAAGTTACACATAAATCAAAAAGCAACATCAGCTACTATACAAGGAGAATGCAGGATGTAATTTGGCATATTCACTCCACTCTTTATCTAATGGGAAAGCATAATTTCCGCAGCATATCCATATATATTCTCATCAAATCAAGTACAATAGCAGGTAATGGAATTATATATTTGGCATTTGTACTTGCCAACGACAATCTAGGCATCAAAGTTTAAAATAAAATCCACAAAACTTAAGGTTAAGAATAAACATAAAAATATGACAGATTATATACATTGTAGAAATAGAATATTATTTACAAATTATTGGTTTCCTGAACATATTGGTCAAAACTATATCTAACACATCAAATATTCAGTTTCAATATATTATTTAAATAACCAAAACCAGCATTAAAAAATGGTGGGCATAACTATAAAGGAAAAAACATGTGCTAGATGATGAGCTGATTTATATAAAATAAAGATATTGTACATAACAAAAGAAAAATAAGCAGGAAAATCTAATAGCATCACCTGTGCAGAGTCTTTTTTGGCAGCAGTTTTCTTTTTGTTACCAATTTCAACACCATAGTGTTGAATGGAGCAGCATCGACCTGCACGATAGCGCTCTTAACAAGAGTCTGAGTTCGCACAAGCTCATTGTTGGAAGCATTGTAAACCACATTTAGCAAACGGGTTTTCCGAGTGACAGCTTCACTTCCCCATGAGATGTTTCCAGTATCCAATCTCAAAGCTCTACATTTCAAATTGCCACCTCTAACACGAATACTCCTCACTGTTTTGTTGCTTGATAGCTTAGTGTTAGCTGGTTGGCGACCGAGCTCATACCTAAATGAAACCATCAATATATCTTGGTTCAAACATAATCATAAAATGACAGCAAACAGAAAGCCAACAAATTATAAGAATTAAAATTAGGACCACGGTTCAAAACATTCATGTAGAAAGATTAGGCAATCACAAATGTAACATGAAGAATGACTATAAAAAGCGCTCAATTGTCAATTGAATGATATGTAATATCTAGTATGAAATAACTATGAAACCAACCATGGTATTTGTGAGAAAAAAATGATAGCAAAAAGATTTTTGAATTAAAATGTTTAGTCATAATTTACATTGACACACCATTTGTTTACTTTCAGTTTATCTCTTCTAACTTGAAGTTAGAAAATTATATGATCCTAATTGATGTATCTACTATCATTTTACTGTCATATGAACTGCTGTTTGACTACAAATGCCCAAAATCTATGTAGTTCATTCCAGTTTTGCACAAGAGGCATAATCTAAATTATCAGTCCCAATTTATAATCATTGTTTTTCGATTAACATAGCATAATCCAAAAAACAAAAATCGACTAAAATTAGATCTTGTAGACACTAGCAAATCATGAAATAACCTTTCCAGTTCTCACATCAAAATAAACCATAAAATCTAAGAGCCATCCACACAAAAATGTCTCAACCAATTTTAGTCCATTTTCGCTAACATTCCAAAATAAATGTTAGAAATTAAATCAAAAAAAATCTAGAAGACTTTAGAAGTATGATGGCCTATGTATTTGCTTAACCATTAAGAAGTAAAAATATCTAAGTACTAGCACCACCTAGAATAATCTAGCACTGTCACTAGAAAAATCTAGTATGAACCGCCTCTATAGGAATAATCTAGCACCATCTAGGTATTTACTTAGCTAGAAGATTCTAGTAATTGCATTTACTTTCTTATGCA
>Ga0228711_1011237_pt1 | contig 11445 bp, 9 predicted proteins | sample MedpolnodulmetaG_2_FD_177996 | JGI IMG/M metagenome (GOLD analysis project Ga0228711, IMG submission 177996) | Root nodule microbial communities from Medicago polymorpha collected in Santa Monica, California, United States - brown nodules | ecosystem: Host-associated > Plants > Roots > Nodule...
TGGTCTTAAACAAGCTCCTAGAGCTTGGTATGATAGACTTAGCACATTTTTAATTGAAAATGGATTTTCAAGAGGAAAAATTGATACCACACTTTTTAGAAAAACACATAACTCTGACTTACTTATTGTTCAAGTTTATGTGGATGATATCATTTTTGGTGCTACTAAAGAAAAAATGTGTGAATAATTTTCCAACCTTATGCAAAGTGAATTTGAGATGAGCATGATGGGTGGACTTGGTTTCTTCCTTGGTTTGCAAATCAAACAACATCCAAATGGAATTTTCATAAGTCAAGAAAAGTATGTTAAAGACATTCTTAAGAAATATAAAATGAATGAGGCAAAAATCATGGTCACTCAAATGCATCCATCTTCATGTTTAGATAAATATGAAAGTGGAAAATCTATTTCTGAAAAAGAATATAGAGTCATGATAGGTTAATTATTATATTTAACTGCTAGCAGACCTGACATAGTGTTTGCAGTAGGTTTCAAACATGTGCAAAAGAATCTCATTTAAGTGCAGCTAAAAGGATTCTTAGATATCTAGTAGGTACTACTAATCTTGGCCTTTGGTATAGAAAAGGTTCTCGTTTTGATCTTGCAGCTTGTTGTAATGCTGACTACGCTGGAGACAAAGTTAAGAGAAAAAGCACAAGTGGCACCTGTCAATTCTTAGGACAAGCATTGATTGGATGGTCTTGCAGAAAGCAAAGCACATTTGTACTCTTCACAACTGAAGCTGAGTATGTCTCTACAGCAAGCTGTTGCTCTCAAGTTTTGTGGATCAAAAATCAGATGGAAGATTATTCACTAAGGTACACAGGTATTCCTATTATGTGTGATCACACTAGTGCTATAAATCTTTCTAAAAATCTAATACAACATTCTAAGTCTAAGCATATTGAAATTAAGCACCATTTCATTAGAGACCATGTTCAGAAAAAAGGATATTGTATTAAGCTTTGTTGATACTGAAAATCAACTAGCTGACATTTTCACAAAACCCTTTGTTGAGGATAGATTCAATTTTCTTAAAGAAAAATTGCAAATCATAAAAAATCCCAATAAAGATTGATCACTGATCACTAAGGGCCTTAGACTAAACCCCCTGATGTTGTCTGATTCAAAATCAGATATATCCACATCAATCAAAATGTTCATTCAATCAGAACATTTATTAGAATGTTCATCATAACGTTTATGAGATCAGAACATTCATTAGAATGTTCATCTGGTCAGAATGTTCATAAAGTTCAGAACATTCAGTCTTGGATTCTGGGTCAGAAATCTTATACGCAAAATATTATGGGATTTAATCCAGAAATCTTCTCAAAATCTCTAGCATTAAATGTTTGATTAAGGGTTGTTATGTTAAAGCTATGTCCATTAGACAAAAGCTTAAAAATGATTTCAACCACTCTCCTTCCATCTTGTCAAACGGCTAGTTTCTTTCTCTCTCCCACAACTTTTCAGTTTCATCTTTCCCAATAAAATTGCCAACACCTTTTTTTTTTGGTTTCCTTCTCCACTCTTACACGTTGGTCTATAAATCATCAAACCAACTCCAACCTTCTATCACTTCTTCAAACACCTTTTCTCTCTCAAAAATTTCTCAAACACTCTATTTTACAGAAAAATGGCACGCACCAAAACTACCTCATCAAATCCTGAAATTCACACTTCACCTCGTGCGCGTCCTCATCCACCACAACCAAACGCTGTTGATGATCAACCATCTGATCATTCTCCACTCAACAAAACCCCTGTTCACACCGTTCTCCCTGATGAGATCATTCCTTTATTTGAACCATCCAAACCTAAGTACTCCAAGAAGCCCATCACCAAACCAAAACCTAAGGCTACTAGGAGATCAAATAGGATGAAATTTGGATCCTCATCCAAAACCTCAATTGCACATATCAACCTATGTTCAAATGAAGAAGCAGAAGGTTCTGAATAGAAAAAGGAAGCATAATCAAAAGGTGAATCCAAATAAACCATCAAAGAAATGATGAAGGAGATTAAAACTTACTCAAGGAAAGGTAAGAAAGCTGCTATCTCCTCATCATCTAAGGAAAAATCTCCATCTCTGCAAAATGATGATGAGATTGAAGATGAAAATGTTGAAGAGAATGTTGTAGAAGAAGAAGAAGTACAGGAAGCTTCTTCTAAGAAAAGAGGAAGAGGCAAGGATATCACTCTGATAGCCTCTGTACTCAAAGCTCAAAGTGCTGAGAAGATGGCTCTCAGACCAATAAGCAGAGCTAAGTACTTTGATTTTGAAAGTCTGGAAACAAAAGGATGGAACCTAAAGGAATTCATAGATCCTTAAGGCTGGTTTGGATTTGTGTCTACTTAATGTAAGACTTTTGCAAGCTTGGTGAAGGAATTCTATGCAAACATGACTGTTAAGGAAAAAAATGAAGAAAAGTTCCTGGAATCCACAGTCAAAGGAGTGGGAATTCAAGTTTCTTAGAACTTTCTCTCAGATGTTCTAAACATTCCAAATGAAAGTAACCAACTTTACAACTCTTGATTCTCTATTTTATGAGTCACACGTGAGCAACTCCTTACAGAGTATATTAAACCTGACTTTGACTCAAATTCCACAAATCTTAAAGACATCCAAGATACTCCACAACATGATTAGACATACTTTTCTACCTAGATGTGGTAGCTTTGAAGTCATGACTGACACAGACTTGTGCATCATACATCACCTCATGACCAAAACAAAGCTTAATCTATGCTTTGTCATGCTTCAACACATGATGGATCAATGCTTCTCCTTCAAACAAAAGGTTGTTGGTTTACCATATGGGATGCACTTGAAGCCCATATTTGAAGATGTTGGAATCTCTCTTGACAAAGAAAATGGGGAGGACAACTTTATGAAATTCACAGCCAAAACCATCAGTCAACTTCACATCACAACCACCAACATGCCTATTCCTCAAAAGACTGGATCAGTGAAAAGACTTACTGATCAGAAAGTTCAGGAGGTAAGAAAGAAACAGAAAGCTAACAAGTTTATCAAGAAGGATGCTGGAGCAAGTTCTCATAAAGCTGAGAAAGGAAAAATTACTCCAGCTCCTAAAGTCTTTGCTCATGTTGCTGAACATGCAAGAGAACTGATTGAGGCAAGCAGTCAACAATTTGAAGCTATGCTTGCTAGGAAAATTGTTGAGAAAGTTAGAGAATCTGTTGAAGACCATTAGAAAGTTGATGCTACTCTGAATCAAGGTGTTGAAGCACCCTCTAAAAGCTTAAGAGTTGAAGAAAATACTAAGCAACATGCTCAGAAAGTTGTTGATGATAAACAAGAAGTTGCTGAGATCTTGACATCAAACACTCTTAGAAGTGAGAATCAACAGATGGATGTTGATAAGGAAACCCGTCTGGAATAAGGAAATGTTGGAACATAAGCTGGTTTTGATCTCAATATGAGTGATACCTTCAATGATTTCAATGAAGAAGTCTTTCAAGATGCCTAGGAAGATAATGAGAACATTCAGCAAGAGAACATTCAACAAGATGATCAGACTGTTCAAGAGAAAGTTGATCAAAATGTTCAAGATCATAATGTTATGGAAACTGTGGCTCAAAATGATCAACCAACCATAGCTTAGAATGTTCAGGACACTACAAATCCCCCTGAAAATGTTCCTAATGAACAAATTGAACATCTGTCAGCAGATCTTAATCCATTGGCTTCAGGATCTTTGCCCTCTGCTGAGGTACAACTGCTTGCTCAAAAGAATCAGAATGTTAATGTGTCAACTTTAACAATGGGATCTACTGCTGGAATAAACAAGTATCTGGTTTCCCCTCTTCCTACTCCTAACATTGTTCCTCTTTCCCCTCCACCAATCACCAAAACCAACAAAAAGCTTCCAGACATCCCTGATCTTTTTGAGTCTCTTGACACTTTTGTCTCTAGTGAAGGTCCCTCTAAAGAGAAGGCTCAAGCTTCTGCTGCTGCTCCACCTGCTAAGCCATCAAGGGCTGAGAAGCTAGCCTCAAGGGCACTCAGGGTCTCTACAAAGACCCACAAAATTGCTTGTGTGTTAGCAAATTGGACTGTTAAGGTCCATGCTCCTTGTTTGGCCATTCCACCTCATGTTTTTTATGACCCCTCCATCTTTGAGTCTGAACCATCCTCAGATTCTGGGGACTCTACTCCTTGAATCATTTCTGGTCCTACTCCCTATCCTTTTTGCAGATGACTGAAGGGGGAGAAGCTTTAGGATTTTATGTTCTTAAGTTTTCGAAGTTTAGGCTCTAAGTAAGGCTAGTGATCAATAGTATTGGAGTTTAGAAAACATCACTTTTTGCTTGATCATGTACTTTGAAATTTCTTTTTTGTTTTTGAACCATGTTCATCATACAATTGTACTTCATGAATGATATTAATGAATGAATATTGATTTTGGTTCAAATGTGCATATTTTTATTTATGCAATATATTATGAAATTGAGGGGGAGCTTTTTAATAGTTCTTAAAAACTCATCATAATAAATTGTGCTCCTGATTTTCGGGTATCAATTCATTAATTGGTTTTGAACCTTCAATCTTTGAACTCTTAACTTTTATTCGTGGGAAGGGAAAAAGTAAGTAAAAACCCTTATGAGATTATGGATCCAGGGGTTGATTTCGCGGAGGGAAGGTGTTAAGCACCCTACACGACTACGGTACTCCGTAGGAACCTTTTGCCTAAATTATCTTGTGCTAATTTATTTCCTTATTTTGAAAATATTTGCCTAAGAGTCTAAGTGAAAGAATGGAGGGAGAATAAGTATGATTTTGGTTATTTTTATTTGATTTGGAAGGATTGGGTCCTTTGCCTACACACCCACAAGTGGGATCAAAACCAATGTAGTTCACTCTCAAAAATTACTTTTGTGAGTTAGGTTAATTTTATAATAATTTTTGAAAATAGTTTTGAGAAGGAGAAAGAGGCCTCAAGGCATGAGAGAAAATAAGATGAGGTTGGTCAAATTTTAATTACAAGGAACTCAAGTCTAGATATGAATATTAAATTGATTAAACATTTGATTAAGAAAATAAAAGGAAAAAAGCACTTGGATTAATCCAAAGTTTCTTAAGAAAAATATTTTTTGCAGTTTTGCATATTTGATTTTTTTTGGTAAAAAGATTTTTCTAAATTAAACGCAAACTAAGAAACTAAGCGTAACGACGTAACGTGATAAAAAAACGAGAAGTTTACAAAGAATGTTGGATCCCAAGAAAACCCTCAAGTAAGTGAACCTAAAATTACTAATAGTTTGATTTTAAGAAAAAATTTGAAGTCCAATAATTAACCTAATTGTCACTAATTCATTTCGGTCCTCGATTACGGTTTATGACGTAATGCGGTAAATAAATTGTGGTGTCGGTGCATCTTTTACTATATGAGTATTACATAGCCCCTAAATACATTCTAAAGCTTCAAGAGAAAAATAAATGACAAGAAAATAAAATGCATGAATTAAATTACATCAAAACCTAAATACACACTAATGAAATGAAGATAATAAAATAAATGACAAGAATTAAATATGCATGCAACAATTTTAAGCACAAATTAAATAAAGTAGAGACAAAATGAACTACGATCAAAATAACAAACCAACAAGTTAAAAGAAATAATAAGAAAAATGATGAAAACAAAAAAAAACAATAATAAACATTAAAAGTTAGGAAATAAAAAATGAGAAAATGAAAATTATAGTGTAAATAAGTAAAAAAAGATACTGGAAATAAATAAAAGAAAATAGGCTCAGCACTGGACAAATCTGGACCGTCTGATGAATCGGAGGGTCCAAATTTAATCACAGTGGAATATCATCACAGCCACTGGATCAAAGATCCAAAGGTTTTAAAAAAAACACGTCAAATACACACTAAAAAAGGAATAAAGTAACAGTAAAGCAGGGACCGTCAGATCTACAATCTAACGGTCGAAACAAAAGGTATACGGTACAGCACAAAGCAAGGGGCGCACTGTAACACCCTGTTTTCCCAACAATGTAAATAGTACAAATAATCAGAGTATTCAACGTAAAACGGAATGTCACACTACTTTTAAAACATAAATAGAGTAAAGTTACTATTTATCAAAAAGAACCCTGTCAAAAATTCATTTATATCGCAGCGGAAAATTATTTCAAAATCAACAACTGTGTTCAACAATCTTTGGCACTACAGCCTCAACATAAATAACTTAAAGGAAAATCTTAATCCAAAAATGGTTCAACAACATAGTTCATAAAACAATACGTAACAATGGAAAACAAGCAAGAATCTCCATCCCGTTACGTATCAGAGCGACCCTAAGACGACACACGAGAGAGTCAACTCACATCAGCAGCTAAGCCTGGTTATTTGCATGTTACCAACATAGGGGCAACATTCAAACAGAAGGGGTGAGATTTCACATTCAATAATAATAAGCATATAATCCATCAACGAAATTTAACAACCTAAACAACAATAATTATCAACAATAATTAACAACGATAGTTAACAACAATAAATATTCCATATATGCTTCATTTATTTCCACTTAGCATTTAAATCAACAACAACAACTCAACAACGACGACGACAACTCGATATTAACGACAATGCAACGACACAACAACAAATTGACTATGCAGTATGCATGTGGTATCAATCAACGTTGGAGCAACAAACTCCTAAAAGCAACGCTGGAGTATAAACTCCTAAAACGGGAGCAAATAACTTCTCAAGGTCAACGCTGGAGCAACAAACTCCTAAAAACAACGTGTTTGAATGATTAACATTCACAGGGCATAAGCCCCCAACTTTATGAGTATGCATGGACTCAACAACTTAATCAACAACAACGTACAACATCAACGACTATGACAACATCAACAACAACGTACAACTTCAACAACAACGACAACGTCAACGACAACGTACAACATCAACACAACAACAACTTCAACAACAACGTACAACTTCAATATTATAATCTCATAGATATTCATCAAGTTAATTCAACATATGCATTTCATATCATAATTCATCAACATATAAACGTTCATGTAATAATTCATCATTTAATTGCAACATCATATAATCATCATGTTAATTCAACATATGCATTCACATAGTAATTCATCAACATATATACATACCTTCATGTAATATTTCATCTACAAGTTATTCATATAAAAAACATCAACTAGTTATTCATATAATAAACATCAACAAGTTATTCATATAATAGATCATCAACATATATACATATATCAATTCATAAATCATGTTATTCTTGACAACCTGAACATCAATTATCTATGAATTCTACGGACTTTCTACACTCTTAACATCCAATTCTACATGTTCTATCATTAAATCCGATTTTAAACCCTAGTTCTCAATTTTACATGAACAACCACAAACTACATGCTAAACTCAGTTTCAGAATTATACCACTTAAGATTAGAGAATATTAGTCTCACCCTTACCTTAGATTAGGTGATTGCAAGGTTCTACGAATTCTTCTCTTCTCTTGGTTCTCTTCTTCTCTAGGTTCTCCTCTTCTCTTGGTTCTCCTCTTTTTCTCCAAAAGCTTCTAACCTAATTTGTGTCTGGCTCTTAGCTTTTATATCTCACACCCTCAACATATTTTCCAACTAAATCCACGTATTTTCTAACTACATCCACATATATTTTCTAACTAAATCCAAACCACGTATTTTCTTACTAAATTCAAACCACGTATTTTCTAACTAAATCCAAACCACGTATTTTCTAACTACACCAACATATTTTCTAACTAAATCCAAACCAGCCCCTCAAATATATTTATTCTAAATATTCCAACACATTCTACTAAATAATAATATAAAGCCACTTAATAAAATATTAAAACACCACAACACGTCATAAATCAACATAAATCACATAAGTCATATAAAAGACTCTAAACTCAACCGAAAATAATTAAATAATAAATTGGGGCGTTACACGCACTATAGCAAACAAAGGAAACAACGGTGGCCGTCGGATCCAAGATCGGACGGCTCAAATTAAAGGAGGCGAAACATTAACATGTATAAGCAGGCACAGGATTAAAATGAGGTATAAATAGGTTTTAACCAAAAGAAGAAGCCATTTGTTAAAGACTTTCTCTCACTAAACACAAATTCTTCTCTCCCCTCTCTCTAAGTTAACAAATCGGAGAAGAAGATGGAAAGAAGCTTCGACGGTGGTCGGTCGTGCTCCGATGCAGTGGTCAGCCATAGCGCCGCCGCATCGGAGCTTTTTCTTTATTTTTTTCAAAAAAATTTTACCAAAAGCTTCCTCTCGTCCTCTTCTTCACAGATCCATAACTAGTTTTCACACAAAGCCTAGATCTACACTTTCATTTTCAAAAATAATTTTTAGAACAGGGATGAACAACATCAACCAAACAAAAACGGTTACCTTGGCTTTAGATCAGAGAAAATAAGAAGAAATGAGACGGAAAACTTCGATTTGCTTTGCTATGCTTTGAATCCGTTTCTGTCCCTTTTGAATTCGATTCAGATCTATCGATTCCGAACCGTTTGTTTGCAAATGGTGTTGTTGTTATACGGATCCGAAAACGAGATTGTGAAAGTTGTTGTTTCAATGATTCCGATTCTTATGTGTTGTGATGAAAAATCGAAAATAATGATGATGATGCTACTATGATTATTGTTTGAACAGATTGCTGGAAAATTTCTATGTATTCATGATGTTCATCAAGTGTTCATCATTTTTGGTTTTTGATCTGAAATTTTGGGAGAGAGAAAGTTTTTTGTGTTTGTAATGATTATTGCTGCTTTTTCTGACTCTGACCCCCTCTGACCCGCTACAGTGCAATAATGACACTATTTATATCTGAAAAGTAGGGTTTGCAGCTTTGGATTCCCACTTTAGCCAATGAAATTGTGACACCTGGACACTCTTGGAGAGAAAGAAAGAATTTTGGACAGTTGTACACTAAAAACTTGGATGGAAAGAAAAGGACTTTACTTGACTAAAATTGGACTAAAACCAAAACTTAAAACAAAATAAAAATTTTAAGGAAAAGAAGTGATAATAAAATTCAAAATTGTCCCTTCTGGTAACTAAAATGAGGTATTTTAAAATACCTCTCTGCCGAAATTTCGTCTGAGACGACAAAACTACTCGGCTTTTAAGATACGAATACAGAACTTTTTAACTGATCAAAGAACGAATAATAATTTTAAAATACGAACAAAGATGTTTTAATTATCTAAAAACGAAACAAAAAAGATTTAACTGCTTACAATGTGAATAAAATATTTTAACTATCTACGGTACAAATAAAATGTTTAAATACTTCAGAAACGAATAAAAGAACGTGTAACTTATCTAAAAGCAAAGCAAAGATTCTGACTGTTTAAAATACGAATAAAGACTTTAAAATACGGGCAAAATTTTTAATTGGTCAAAATTTGGGGTATGACATAAATTATAAAAATGAGAGGAAGTATTAAAATAAATTTTCAACCTCTAAAACTCTTATTTTATAATCAAAATCCATAATCCTAAATCATAGGTTTATCATCTTCAAAAAGGGGGAGATTGTTGAGGCAAAATCCCTAATTAATTTTAAAGATAATCAACCAATATGATTAAAGATTTAATGGACTTTGATTATTTCTTTGGTATTTAACTTGTGCTCTTTAGTGGTTACTAAGACAGGAACAAGGTTTAATTTATACAAAGATTCAAGAAATCAAAGGACATTTGGTTTATGAACTAAACTTTGAGGTCAGAAAGTTAAGTTCAGAATGTGGATCAGTGAGTTGGTCAGAAGGTTTGAACAGAGGTCAGAAGGGTGTATTAAACATACTCAGAATCTCAAGAACTTGGCCAAGAATATGCAAGTTACAATGTGACATAAATGTATGTCCAGGAAAGCATCTTTGCATGGATCAATCAAGAAGTTAAGGCACTTACAAGAGAAATTTTTAAAGGATCTTTAATGTTCATCTAAGACTATGAACATTAAAGTACTAGGAATATTCCAATAAGAATATTAACCTAGATGATGCATTCACTGCACTTCAGTTATGTTTTCACTATTAGGATTGATTACATCAAGTGCAAGTCTTACAAATCATTCTAACTGAATACAAATGGAACATTCTGATGATCAGAATGTTCAGCTCTGCACATGCTTCAGATTGTGAACAATACAGTTGTTGAAAAGTTAAAAAGCAAGTAAAATGAGATCTAATCTTGATCAATCAAAGAAGGACACGTATGAGATGAGATACAGTTCAGTATCTCTGCATATCTCATAGAAGCATGGGCCTGAAGCTGCAGATCTACTATCCTCTCTCTCCTGCACAATGTCCAAGGCAGATTTGGTTCAACATTATCCTACTTTGTCCAGCAACTTTTAGATGCATTTGGAGAAGTTACTTTTTGTGGATGAAGCCAAACAAATCTTATGTCACGCATTGAACAAACCCAGAAACTCATCATACATTCATAATTGATGAACCCAGATGAAGAACATCATGAATATCAACATTCTGATGAAGAACAAAGCAACATTCTGATGTTCATCCTGGAAAACACAACAATATTCTGATGGTCAGAATGTTCACTGTAACACCCCGTTTTCCCAACAATGTAAATAATACATATAATCAGAGCATTCAACATTGAACGGAATGTCACACTACATTAAAATATTAATAGAGAAAAATTACTATTTATTAAAACAACTTTCTGAAAATTCAATTACATCGCAGCGGAAAATTAATTCATTATTCAACAACATTGGCACTACGGCCTCAACGTAAACAACTTTAATGAAATTCTAATTCAATAGTTTCAACAACATAGTTCATGAATAATACGTAACAAATGGAAAACAATGCAAATATCCCCATCCTGTTACGTATCAGAACGACCCTAAGACGACGCATGAGAGAGTCAACTCACAACAGCAGCTAATCCTGGTTATCTACACGTTACCCACGTAGAGGCAACATTCAAACAGAAGGGGTGAGATTCACATTCAATAATAATAGATATACAATTCATCAACGAAATTTTACAACATAAACAACAACAACTAAACAACAGTAATACTTCACATAATTCTTCAATTATTTCTGCTTGACATTAAAACAATGACAACAACTCAACCACTCAACGACGACAATGACTACGCGACAATGCAATGACACAACAACAACTTGACTATGCAGTATGCATGTGGTACCAATAGACGTGTTAGAGCATAGGCTCTCAATTCAACGTGTAAAGCATGGGCTCTCAAATCAACGTGTAGAGCATAGGCTCTCAAATCAACGTGGTATGAATGATTAAACATTCAACAGGGCATAAGCCCCCAACTTTATATGAGTATGCATGGACTCAACAACATATTCAACAAC
>Ga0228711_1011239_pt1 | contig 11445 bp, 4 predicted proteins | sample MedpolnodulmetaG_2_FD_177996 | JGI IMG/M metagenome (GOLD analysis project Ga0228711, IMG submission 177996) | Root nodule microbial communities from Medicago polymorpha collected in Santa Monica, California, United States - brown nodules | ecosystem: Host-associated > Plants > Roots > Nodule...
AAAAAAAAATATATATATATATATATATATATATATATATATATATATATATATATATATATATATATAAACATAAAATGTTAATGGTGTTTGATTATGTAAACTTACTTGTTATTGGAATGTTGTTTAATTTAAACTTGAAGAAATTAGGGATTTGGATGATTTGAGAGAGTTTTTAGAGAGTTGGGATGAGAAATGAGGAAATGAATTGTTGTCTGGTCTTAAAATGACCTGCGTGACTTAAGGCACGTTGGAGTATTTTCAGTAGTTCAATTGGGAGTGAGGAAAACGTGATGGGAGATTTAACACCCATACTAAACTGTCTAGAATATTTAGCATGTGTGTTAAACTTATCACTGAATACATTAAAATTACAACATAAATTATTTCGAATGAATATATACATCATTACAAGTTCGTACATCTGATTAAATAACAAGTGTCAAATACATATGTTTGATACATATTTGAATACATAAGAATTTATCTAAAGCTGGTACGAAACGTGCATATGATGATAACTCATCCAACTTCATGTCTGCCTTCTCTTGTAGCGAACAACCTGCTGATCTGAAAATAAATAAAGGGATTGGGGTGAGACAGGATGTCTCAGTGAGTTCCACCTATCCTAGGTTGCAGGCAATCTTGGGGAAATCTATGATCGCCATCTGTCTGAACATATACCTAATTTAGGTTTTCTGCATAACTGAGCGATCGGGGGAAAACTAAGATCACTAATCTATATACTATTATAGTTTCAGTCTTAATTGTTTTCATATCATGTCATATTCCTAATTAAGTTAGGATGTTAGCATTAAACAAACAGTTATATGAGTTCATTTTACGAAATGCACCGAGTGGAGTAACCCCAGCCACATTACACTGCTAACCAGCTAAACTCCCTATCTAAGGGGTAGAACCGGACTCCCTGGTCGTGAAGGTTCCCTTGCGGGCTGACCTATCCAGACATAATCTGAAGCTTATCGGAAGCCACAACTTAACTGATTATAATTACCTGAACATAATTTTTGTAACATATATCTGATATGTTTACGATTATAAGAATATCTGATACACTAACTAAGTTTATTTCTACATTGTATAACCCATTTGTTTAGGTTCTAGACACATCGTTATCATATGTCAACTTCTAAAGAGTTGGTAACCACCATTCCCATAAAGAGTTCAATAACATTTCCCAATACCTAAAGCATACATATACATTTATTTCATTCTCTCTTGTGTCGTAGTGTCGTCATATACATTTATTTCATTCTCTCTTGTGTCGTAGTGTCGTCGTTAAGTTTACACTGTTACCGAATGGTCCAGAGCAGCCAATTACACATTGCAAAACTGTTTTTATCATTTTTCAAGAGCGGCAGGCAACCGGTTGCATGATTTTGTGGTGGTGCAACTAGTCGCACACTATGTGAAACTTAAGTCAAAATATCAACCATTAGTTGCTGCCATCAATGTGTAACTGATTGCAAGGCCAAGAAAATATCATAACAGTCCAGCGTAAACTCAATAACAACATTAATAGTATTCAATGATTATCTCACTCAACATAACATAATCTACCCATAAGGAGGGTTCTGAAGCTAAAGGAACTCACCAATACAACTTCTGGCCACTTGCAATGCTCATCCATAATCACTTTTCTGCAGTTTTACCGAAACGGCTTAATTGTAGTTTATAGCTTTTGGCGAATCTCAGAACAGCTTAACTCCCTTATTTCTACTCATGTACTTGCATTTTTCTTATCAAACCTTGTAAAAAATTGTTTCTGATTCACTTATGCACTTACGCTCCAATTTCAGCTTACGCCGTAATTTCCATGTTAAAACCCGTAAGCTTATTCTGCAGCTTTTCCAGTATTATTGTCCAACTTCGAACGCGTTTTCTGAATCCGTTTCTAACTCGAATCATACCAAATATATATCCAAACTGAAGGGAATCAAGTGAAGAATCCAAAAATTCAACAATCACACAAGTCTGAGCTACACAGCAACATCTATGACCCGATTAGCACCTGCACTTCATACGAATTTTTAACTAATTTTCCATAAAACTCAGCCACAAAGAGCCTAAACCTCACAATCAATTCCAGCACCAACATCAAATTCAAATTTAACAAATTCTGAATTCACTAAGCAGCTTATCAGCAACTTATTCACTTCTGCTAGCTTTTGCAAACAGCTCCAGCACCAAACTTCATGTAATGGCTTAAACCTTTATCAATTGACAAACCCCAATTTCAACTCATGCCTATTCTTCAACTTATTTCCAAATTTGATGTTGTAAATCAAACACCCAAGCCTCTACTTGTTCCAACTTTCAACTTATGACTTCTATTCATCAATTCAACACACAAGCAGCTCCAAAATCGCACATGCATAACACTACTCAAGCTTGAGAAGCAAAACTCCCAATTGCATGAAGAGAGAGGGAGTTTGAGTACAATTGAGATGAAATTCAAGGAGCAATGTGATTAGAATCATGTTTTCATATGGTTGCATGCTAAATTGTACAAGAATTGGTGGATTAGGAGGGAGTATGAGTTCAGCTGCAAGTGAAGAGAAAGCATGTGCGTGAGGTTATATATTTGTTGGGTGAAATTACTAGTTCACCCTTCATTAACTTGTAATCCCTAAAAAATTTCGCTTAACTGTGTGCTTGGTCCTTGCACTTTGGTATTTTTTGGCATTGGTCCCTGCACTTTTTTTTGTTTGGTTTAAGTCCCTGTACTTTGTAAAAAATTTGTTATTAGCCCCTCTGTTAGTTGAGTGTTAAAACTAACGGAGTGCCACGTGGCTCAATCATTTTGTGTCACGTGGCACACTACATGACAAAATTTTAAAATTAAAATAATTCAAATAAAATAATTGTTTTTAATTAGTATTATTATTATTAATTCTTTTATTTGAAGAACACCATGTTCTTATTGATCCCTCTTATTTTATTTGAATTATTTTAATTTTAAAATTTTGTCTTGTAGTAGTGTGCCACGTGGCACGAAATGATTGAGTCACATAGCACTCCGTTAATTTTAGGTTTTTTTTTAACGGTCAACTAACAGAGGAATCAATAATAAATTTTTTACAAAATGTAGGGACCTAAACCAATAAAAAAAAATTGCAAGGACCGATGCCAAAAATGATCAAAGTACAAGGACCAATCACACATTTAAACCAAAAAATTTCATTCGTCCTCAGTTAACTAACAATGCGCGGTTAAAAAATTTCCCGTTATAATTAACCCTTCATAAATATTTTATCCCTCACATGTCCAACTGATTTCGTAGTCTATTAATAATTTAGCGGGATGTTACAGTAGAATAGAAATTTTCATGAACATATATATTGAATTAGGATCCGATGTTGGTCAGATTAGATGCGAGAATGGGCCCAAGAAAAGAGAATGTTTCCATCATATAAAACATTGTACATTATATAAAAGTTATTACTATTTTCATCCTATGCGTTTCTCGCGCACCCTTTTTTTATAAAAAAAAATACATTTTGCTCGTATTCTGCAATTAAAACCATATTTCATATTATATAATTCAAAAAATTGTTTTGTCCAAAATTACAGAACAACGTTTACATGTAATATTAAGAAGACATAATTGCAAACGACCAAAATTAAAAGAGACAAAAATGAATCAAATTCTCATTTTTCTAATGGATAATATCTTTCACTGTACATTTGCATTGACATTGAAGTTTATTACACAAAATTATTAAACATTTAATGTTAAACTTGCTGTGCAAGAAGATGGAAGAGGAAGGAGGCTGAGGTGAGGTTTGTTTCCTGACTAGTGAGAATGAGAATTTGTTGATCAACGTTTACACCCACACAAATGGTGCCAATTTACAAAGTGGCACCATGCTCTTTGACCATTCATACAATACTCAAAATACTAGAGTAACTTTTTTGTATTAAAGGCCAATAGTGGAAGCACATTGTAGAAGAAGAGAGAGGGAGAGAATGTGAGATGGAATGTGAATTTATGAAGGACGGGTGGGTATTTATAGGGAAAATCTTTGAAGGATGGTGCATAAAGTGTAGCAGTCCATTAATTATGGTCATAAAACGTACTCGTCAAATTGGTCTGACCAGTCAAGGAACCCAAAGAAAAATGTGTTCAATGAATCAATATTGATGATCAAGCCACTGTCCACACTTTGAACTAGTTTGTCTTATATAATTCGAAACCATCTTAGAAATGTTGGATTATATAATCTGAATTGGTTCAAGTCAGTGTTGAAACTCGTACTTTGTAAGGTGAGATGTCGTTCGGAGATATAATTCAAACCAACCAAGTACATGATTTTATGTGGTCCACATTGCACCGACAATTTTTGTTGCCCACGACGCACATAAACTTCTATAAATTGGTATGCTTATTTACATTTATTGTAAACCACACCAAATAATGATGGACACTTCAGGCATTGATCTGAACACCAAACTAGTTGTAGTTTACTACAACGGTGGAAAACCCAACTGGTTCAAATGATGGCACGCTCTCTGGGTTGAAGGATCAACTGGACCAAATTAACCACAAACTCAACCACAGAGACACAAGGAGGGTGGACGGTGTTGAGTATGCACGTCCATCAAGCGACTTAGCTTGAACTGTATAATTTAGCTAGATGGAGCTCAGGAACGACGATGATGATGTGAGAACAATGTCTCAATATCTGGTCAGTACAGTACTAAAGGATCAATCGAGTCGGGCGCTTCCTTGGTCATATCTTTTGAAGATATTCAAAAAAAAATTGATTCGGCCCAGAACATACGAAAAAATCAGGCTCTCATGGAGTAACCAGATGAAGAAGTTAGTTTGACTGATCTGTGATATGTTGTGTTTTGTTTTATTATGTGTTTTACAATGTTGAATTATGTCGTTGATGTATTTGAGATTGTTATATTTAATGTATAATTAGTCATGTGTTTGTTAAAACTCGTACTTTATAAGGTGAATGACAGTTCAAATTGTATAACCCGAACCAGAATTATTATGTGGTCCACAATGCACCGACAATTTTTGTGGACCACGACGCACAGAAACTTGTACAAATAAACGTGTTTGGTTCATTTGTTGTAAAACCCAACAAAGAACTATGAAAAATTATTTGACAGCTCTGAACACCAAAAGGTTGTTATAAAGTTGATCTTGTTGCCATGTCCATAGAAATATGTCAGTTGGCAAGGCAACAAGATCAAGCTTAAAAATACTTCTTAGAACATCTTGTCTTTCACCATTATTCTACGGATCTGAACACAAAGAGAGGTTGTTGTGAACTTGATGTTGCTGCCTTGCCAATATAAATATGTCAGTTGACATGACAATTGGATCAAGTTCGAAAACACCTTCAATTTTATCATCATTTATCTTATTATGTTATTTTACGATGTTGAATTATGTCATTTAAATTTTTTTTTGTTATGCACCATGCAAAACCATCCAATCCTTATGGTTGAACTCATTGCTTACAATTTTTTCAAAGTCAAATTATGTGTCTAATTTATTTTTCTTTTAAGTCAAATTTTGTTTTTTCTCTAGTAACAGTAGATACTAGATAACTTCCCTTGTTAATAATACTTCATCCATTTCAAAATACATGTCACATTTTACAATATGCATTATTCACATAACTTATTTTGACTATATCTTTTAACAAATATATAAATATAAATATTAGCATGTAAGATGCTATTCGATTTATTTCGATAAATATTTTCAAAGTATTAAATTTTTGTAATTTTTTACTATAAATAATTAAAGATGTTGCCGATGAAAGTTATGTATTCACATGTGTGAAGTGAAATACAATTTAGTTTTAATACAGTTGTATTACGAGGCACGTCAAAGAAGACTGCTGCAAGCATTTGGCAAGTAATAATTATGTGAATGAGGGAATCACAACTTTCACCTTGTGTTTGGTTAATCTGATGTCATCTTTGGAGTTAATCACAATAATTATGTAATAACCTTTTGTTAGTACTTGCATGGTCTGGTTAAGCCTACTTTGGAGTTGCATATTTGTGGTATTGCCAAAAGGATAAGAACTTTTCGAATGTATGAGTGAATTATGAATTTGTTTTCAGTTTTATGCAACTTCTTATTTCTCAAAGTGTTGGCTTAACTTTTCAAGAAAATGTAACTTCAAAGGAATATATATGTTCAACAAAAAAAAAAGGTTGAATACTACCTAATAATAAGAAATGGCCAAATGGGGATGAGTTTATTTTTAGGATCTTGAATCTTGATCCTATACTTTATCTTGTTGGGATAATTCATTCATAATTTCAATTGCTTTTTACACATTGAATTTTCATTAGCTACAATGACTTGTCATAGTGGGTAATAAGCAACATATGCCAATGTTAACCACAAAAGTTTGGAAGTATAACAAGTCTCGTGTTATGTTATGCCTCAAGATACTAAGGTGGGTCCCTGCTAAGGTTATGATGAAATATAGATACTTGTTGCATTGCATGAACCATGAACTCTGTGAAAAGTATTATGAATTGTTTGAATGTGCAATAAAGATATGTTGTGAACTTTTAGATGGGTATTTGTAAAGGTCAAAAGTAATTGTTAAATATTTGTGTAGTGAAATCTTTTTGGGTTTGTACTAAGGGTTGAGGATGAATCAATGTAACTCATGTGTGCATGTAGTCAATTTTAATCTTATCTCTCATGTTGTACTAACAAAGAGTTGTGCATTCTTAATTGTTCAAATAATACTATGCATATTTGTTTTTCATGAATCAGATAAATGATTGTAGTTAAGGGTTGTCAAGTAGTCTAACGGCTTTCTTCAACAATAAAAAGTAGTTTAGCTGTTAGAGAAATTCACCTTAAAGATGAATAAGTGAGGTGTTTGTGGTTCAAACTCTGGCTCCTGTATATATTATACATTATCTCATACCATGTGAGCTAAACTTACGGGAACATTGACAACTTGATTCTGAACATAATGAATGCATGTAGCTTATTATAAAGAATAGCTCATTTTAATAGTGGCCTTGCTGAAGTTTTCCGAATCAAGAATCAGTCGAAATATTTGGACTGACCAAATATAGGGTAACTATTAATTAATTTACATGGTTGAATTGTCTATAAGTAGAGATTATAGAAATGGATTCGGATTGCATACTTCTCTATCAGTGAGAGATTGCTTCAAGTTATGTCACTCATTTAAAAGGGGTAGCCTATGTGAGATAAAGTAAATTTTGTCAAATACGCACAAGAATTCTAAGTAATCCCTCGTACCATATTAGTTTTTCCAATTTGACCACATTATTATTCTTTTTATTTTTTTTACAAGAACAAAATCATATTATTTCATTCATCAAAATAGAGATTATAATATTATTTACATAACATATTTTGATCATTTTTTTAATATATAAAAACAAATTATAGCATATAAGGTGTTGTTGAATTTGTGTCGATGAATATTTTTTTGACACATTCTAAGATATTATTGAATGTAAATAAAATTGTGTTTTTATACACGTAAATAAAATCGTTTTAAGTTGTTGGTGCATAGTCATTTAAGTTAGAGAGGTGCTATGTAGTACGAATAACACCCTTATGAAATTTCACGACATACTAATCCTTGTCTTGTCTTGCATAATTTTTGCTCATTTTCTTTGTACAATAATGCTAAATCAAGCGAATAATTCATCCAAAATTTATCCCGAAGTCATTTCTATTGGCAGACCACCCTTGTTTTCCGCCCCATTCCTCTTTGAAAACTGCCTCACGTGATTTTACATCTAATATGAGTATGACACTTGCTTTCATGAATTCTCGGGATAGTTTGTGTCGCTATGTATAGCAGTCCTCTTCTTTATAAAAAAACGGGAGATAAAGTTAAATAAATAAGACCAACAAAATCAGCAAAAAGTTGGCAAGATCAACAAAAAGAGATGTTATTGGGTTAGTAATCATAATCAAGTTCTTTGTCTTTTACTATGAAAAACAAATTGAAGAAAATTTGTTAACTAAGGAGATGCCCACAAAACAAGTATAGAGGTGCTAAGAAGTCAAATCTATGTTGAAATCTGCTTCAACAAAGGAGTAATAAAAAAAGTAGAAGAAAAATCAACTTTTACCGCAGCTTATTGTACTATTCATCATTTTCCTTTAATTTAGCCCAAATTATAATCACTTAACCATTTAAATTTTATAATGGGTAAAAAACAATTAAATGTAAGTTGGTAAAATTTGTATGAACAACTTCATGGCACTCTTTAAGTGTTTTAAATTGTAAGTTTTAATCAAAATTTGTATAATCAATGTATTAAAAATTAAAATATTTAGCAAGATATTTATTAATAACTTTTTTTTAATAAATCATTATTAATAATTTAATAACTGATTGATTTTCACCCATAGATCAACTTAATAATTGATTATATTCTTTTAAAAATAGACCAATTATTCCTTTAAAAAAAGGTAAAAAATAGACCCACGTGGATGCGGAAAATCAACATCGAAAAAAGGACACATGCCCACATCACATTTATAGGACACTGTCCCACCTAACCCAATTAGTATATCGTTGATTCGTAAATAGAAAGATCACGTTTATAGGACACACTGACCCACATGGATTGGATTACCACGCGCACAAGTTACAAATTCCACGTGATTGGTAAAAAAAAAAATTTGACGCAACGTGACCGGTAAATAGAATGATCACAGTGACGTTTATTTATTTTGTACGAATTTCACATGGAGTCTGTTTTGATACTTTAATGTGTATCTCTCATCTAACCAATTAATTTCGTGTCATATATTTATATTAGTAATTTACATATTTTAAAATAAATTTACATATTAAATAATATTTTTCTCAAAAAAGTTATTAAATAAATTTTGTTTAGAGGGTATTGATATCCAACTAAACTCTAATGTATCTAAAAATTTACCTTTTCAATATTAGTAACTATAGTTAATACTCAAACTACCTGACTCAACATTTCACAAAAATTTGTTAAACAGTGTCTATTAATCATTTATCAATAATTTTATATTATTATATTTCAATATTTTAATATTAAAATATGCGAGTCTTGCAGAAAGAGATACCTTTACAAAGCATATTTCTCAATATATACTTTTTTTTGCCTCCACGATAGGAGTACCACTTAGCTAATGGTGGGAATAAGTTATGTCGTGCCAGACTTACAAATGATGAGGTCTGGTCTACGAAAAATTTGCGGCTTGAGTCTGACCAATAGCCTCTCGTAGATCTTTTTTTCTCAATCTGACCTGGTTTATTTAAAAGTTTGGCTTAAAAATTTATTTACATGCATATTTCCTGTTAAGACCATTAAATATTTGATTTTACCTACCTCTAAATAGGCTAAGCATGTCTTTAAGCTTATTAAAAAATCTATTTCATTATAAGGCATGTCTATCACGGTAAGGTTTTAAAGACTTTTCACGGTAAGACCTTAAAGCCTATTTAACTTGTCCATTGTTTGAGTTTTTTTTAAAGGAGTTCATTGTTTAAGTTATTTTTTAATTTTATGTTTAATATAAATTATATTTTAAGATAAATAAAAAAATAAGTTTTAATAGATATGCATGAACATGTCGGTCTATCAAGTTTTGTAGACTTTTTTGGTAACCTAAGTCTTACTACTTACTTAAATAGGCTTTTTAAAAATCTTAAGTCTAGCCTTCTTAATAAGGAAAATGCTAAAGAGTGTCCTTAAGATATTTTTTAAGAAGATACAACTAAAAATATTGCATTAAAAAATGGTGAAAAGTGGTGAATTCGACTTTTTAAAAGTTAAAATTTTGTTGAATTCCATACAAACCTACTTTTTTTAGTTTTATTAACATGTGTCATAATAAATAGGTAACTTGTTAGCATACTCCTTTTAATAAACAGGTCAGACCTGAATAGACCAGGTCATAGGCCCCTGCAGATTGAATTGGCATATTCCCACCCTAGACTTAGGTACCAATTCTTAAAAAGGAAGACCTTCCCTTGATAGACAATCTTACAATTTCTCTTTTTGCAAATACATCATCCTTTACTAATTACAACCCGGCTAAGAAAAAATTGTCATTACTTTATGCTATCCTTTTTAACATACCATTATTTTTGGTGTCCGGGTTCGAACCCCAGACCTTGCATATATTATGCATTTTACTTACTAACTGAGCTAAGCTCACGGGACTTAACATACCATTTATTAATATTACTTCCTTCAAAATATAATATTAATTCTACTTATTTATTTTTTAAGGAATTGTTTTTACAAAAATAAACGATATTCATTCATTCAAATTGATATAGTATATCGATATAATACAAATTCAAAGTTGTTAAAAATTAAAAAGGATGAATCTACAAACAAACTCACGACATCCATGTTAATAACATAAAACGGTGGAATACATATACTTACAAATATGACTATATTCAAGTCTCTAGAATACGTATGTCTCTAGATCTGCAACGTTGATTACACCAAAGTGATTGATTGAATCAACACTTAGAGCTAATCTTTTAACTTGAATCAAATAAACACCGTATTAAGACGGGAAAACAAAAACACATCGCACAAATATGGAAAATCAAAACAAATAAAGTCATGCAAAGACGATGAAATCACAAAAAGAAATGAAAATATATTGAAAATGTGTGAAAATCACGTATTTAACAAGAAAAGAAAGTTGTACGAAAGAAAAACAAGAAAAGAAAGAAAAATAATTATGAGGGGTGATTTTGGATCAAAATTGCCAAAATCACCCCTTTTCGGGTGATCAAGAAGAAAAAAAATGGTGATGGTAAGGTTTGGGAATAATGATCCAAGTGTTATGATTGATGGATTGTGTGTATAAAATTAGACACATTTATACATATGGTAAAGTTATTTTAGAAGATCATTTATTTTGCATGTAGATCGTTTATTTAATCTAAAAAAAAAAAAACCACACGCAAAATAGATACATTAAACCATTGTATAATTTTTTTTAATATATGTCGAAAAGACAATAAGTGTTAGGAAGTTTTTTTCTTGTGTTGAATTTGTATCTCATGCAAAGCTCTTCCTAAAAAGATTTAAGATTGCCGAATTATTAAAGACTCACGCTCAAAACCTCTCATTAAGTTTATTATAGTTTAATTCGAGACAGTCCTAAGTTGAAAGTTCATATTTTATTGTCATCGATAAACAATTTAAAATTCCTCTCGTAAAAAATACTATTATAATTAACGTTGGATTCAGTGTGCTAGATTTCTATTATAGCCCTAAAGGGAGACCATTTTTTTTTTTTTGGGGTGGGGCCATTGTAATCTCAATAGGATATCCCTCTTAGAAAATAATTAACTTTTTCTTAGTGGGGATAGATGATAGATTTCTCTATCCATCGTAACCTCAAGAAGTTATCATCAATATAAC
>Ga0228711_1011240_pt1 | contig 11444 bp, 5 predicted proteins | sample MedpolnodulmetaG_2_FD_177996 | JGI IMG/M metagenome (GOLD analysis project Ga0228711, IMG submission 177996) | Root nodule microbial communities from Medicago polymorpha collected in Santa Monica, California, United States - brown nodules | ecosystem: Host-associated > Plants > Roots > Nodule...
ACCATCAGAACGTTCTGATCAACTCACTGATCAACATTTTGAACTAACTTTCTGATCTTCAGAGTTAGTTCATGAATTCAATGTCCTTTGATTTCTTATATCTTGGTATGATTTTAAACCTGTTCCTGTCTTAGTAAAACACTCAAGAGCACAAGTTAAATACCAAAGAATTAATCAAAGGCCATTTAATCCTTAATCATTAAAGTTTATTATCTTTAAAATTAATTTGGGATTTTGCCTCAATAGTAGCTCCACAAGTTTCCACCCAACCTCTTCAACCATCGGAATACCTTCCTCCTTCTTGAAGATTCTTGCATCCAACTACACTAGAAATTTTAGGTAGTTCTACAAGTCTACACCTTACCTCTTCGACCTTCGGAATGCCATTCGTCTTCTCAAAGATCCTTACATCCAAACACACTAGGAATTTAAGGTAGTTCCACAAGTCTACACCATACATCTTCAGCCCCCAGAGTGATCAAATCTGTCCTCCTGAAGATTCACTTGCATCCAATCACCCTTGGTATTTTAGGGTAATCCCACAAGTCATGATATACATTCTTCAACCTCCGGAATGCCTTCCGTCTTCACGAAGAATTCACTTGCTCAAAACTAGAGCATAGCACCCAAGGTTCTCCATAGTTGTAGCATTCCCAATGTGTTCCACTCCACCTCAAGTTGAGCTTTCTCTACCTCAACTTCCAAATGCGTACATCCCACTATGTCTTCCACCTTAAAACCCCACCTCAAAGGTAGATCACAAGTATTCTTACCACCGCCTCTCCAAGTTGACCATGAGTATTCTTACCACCGCCTCTCCAGGCTGACGTTGAGTGTTTAATGTCTCTCCAGACGACCACTGCCTCTACAAGGCATCACTCCCAAGGTGAGAAACATCACCTTCTTCATTCTCCAAACAACACACCACATAGCATCTGCATCCTCATAACCCTCAGAGACAATTTGTGCATAGTCTAGGACAATTTGTGTATAATACGTGTAAAGGAACTGTTACTTTTTTCTTTGAACATACTAGTTACGAACTCGTGTTTCGCATGGTTTCAATAACGTACTAGATAAAAAATTTCTTCGAAAGAAGAGATATTAAAATGACGAAACATTGTGATTCATCATAAAATATGTATGGGTTGATTAAGATAGCATATAATCAGTTTATGAGATTAGGAATTGACATAATATTTAGGATGAAAACAATTGAAACCAATAAAGGAACCAATGATGTTGTGTGAATTATGATTACATATTATCCAAAATTATAAAAAAGAGTGTTGTTGTTATAGAGTTACCAAAAAAGGATTGATACTCATATCTACATCAGACGAAATCAAGCAAAGAAGTGGCATCGGTGAGTGAAGATAATCTAGCCTAGGATTAGAGTTAAGTTGATCTGTTGAAAGTGTGGATCATGAACACCAAATCTTTCTTTGGGAACGACTTGAACGTGCATATTTTTAGGTGGCTTCTCTAGATAAAAAATTAGCTTATCACCTACCTCTAACATATGTTCTCGGCAAAAGTTGAACCATTTTCCGCCTAAGTATTTTTTCGTAACTTGCTCTCTTTGCCAATATCAAGCGACACTTATACCTTTTTTGAGCTTGATTGTCGATGAGTGTGATTGTTTTCCGTGTTCCTTTTAGAAATGTCCTTGATATCTCATTTGGGAAGTGCTAGGTACAAAACAAATTGCAGTGTTAATTAGATGTTATATATATAAGTACATTTCTAAAACATTTACCAAAGCATTATAAAGATTTTCCGTAAGAAAAGAGCTTGTTCTATTTTGTTCAAGAGATTAGGAAAACAACATTATAATTAACATGATACTAATTGGAACCAATGAAGGAACCAACAATGTGCTGATTAACGTTACATAATAATTAGGTTTATAAAAGAGACTGCAAGTTTCATAGACTAACCAAAAAGGGATTTTTGTCAATATTTACATCAGACAAAATGAAAAGAACAAATGACATCCCAAAGTCAAGATAGTTTACGATTACAGTCCAAAGTGATACGTCAAAATAGTAGAAGTTCAAATAGTTCAGCAACAAAGATCTACTTTGGAACAACTTGAACGTGCAAGTTCTTCGGTGACTTTTCGAGATCAAAGATGAGCTTACCACCTTCTTCCATCACACGTTCTCTACAGAAATTGAACCACTTCCCACCCAAGTATTTTTCATAGCTTGCTCTTTCGGCGGTAATGAGGTGACACTTATACTTTCTTTGTCTGGTTATCAATGAGAGTGATTGTTTTGCGCTTTCCTTTCAGAATTGTTCTTGACAGCTCGTTTGGGAAATGCTAAACAGGGAAATAACAACAATATTCGTCTAATGCATATTAACATGGATAAGATGTATGCGAATATAGTTACATATAATTTATAAAATAAAGGTAGCATAACTGATTTTAAGCTAAAGAATAAGTATCATGACTTCTAATTTATTTTCCTATTATCTTCCTTTAAAGTCTAGATAAATGCATGCATGTGCATTATATGAACCCCGTTGACCAATTAACATTGTGGAAACAAATGGAAATTAAGCATCACTCCCACATGTGCATCTATAGCTAGCACCATTTGACATTGATGTCTTTGAACATTTGGTGTAACTCTCATAATACCATCCAAACTGGTTAGGATTGAATTTAGTTGTTTTCCAAATAGTGATGCAATATGTATCCTAACACAAATTATGCACATGAAATAAAGAATAATGCAATATGTATTTCTAATTTGTGTGTAAAAAAAACTCAAAACATGTTTGTACATAAAAAAAGCAGACCTTAACTAAGTTTATAAATCCAGCAATTGGCCTAACCTGAGATAGATTGGAAAAATCGTTGTACGAAGTACGTTGAGAAGAAGCCGAACTCTGACTTAAGTTTTGACTGTTGCTTTGACTATGAGCTTGAGAAGTGTTAAGGTCACGATAACAATTCAAAAAATATGGTCAAAAAATAATCAAATTAGATTGTGAAATAATAAGTTACTCTAACACTGTATTGTGAAATCATAATGCAAACTTACTAAGTCTTAAACTTCTCAACAACCGGATAATGTAGGTTGATGAGCAGCCTTGAACCTGAGCAATTGTTACATATATTTGGGTTGCCATTGACTACAAAATGGAAGCAAAGAACTCAAGGTAAATAGATGGTAAATGATAAAGCTACAGAGTATTTTTCCCATATTGTTACATCAACTATATTCCCAAGGAAAGACATCTTTCAGGTCATTATCAAACTTATACAAAATCATATCATCTGATGCTAACAAATTAGAAAATAATACATTTTATCTTTCAACACAATGTTCGTACACGGTTTCTTTCCAGTCCCAATTGGCGTTGTCTTGACAAACTCATGAAGAAGCCCGATGCTTTTTTTAAAAAAAATTACATCTATAAGAACATTATAATCGGAGAAAACACAGAAATAAATTAAAGCACATAACTATACCACATAAAACGTCAGTTTTGAATTTTCCATCTTGAATTTCCTTAAATGACTTAAAGCAAAATTCATGAGTAAGAACGTTAGTTAACTTGTCATACTTCTGCACCTTTGTACCAGAATCAAAAACAACCTTAAAGGGATTAAATGCAATGTCATTATCATACACATGACAATTATACAAAGTATAAGTCTTGTTTTCCTCGATCAAAGCATTTCAATGCTCCAATTCTCTATATCGAGTTATTAAATGAACTCGATCACCCTAAATCCAAGAAAGAAACCAAAAAATATAAATAAATCAAAATGTACACTAATAAGTAGCATTGATAAATCATAAAGGAAATTACAACAAATCTTAACTAACTCATCTAACCTTTGCATAAAAAATAATGAGCTTCATATGTTAATTCTCATTACTATCAGTCACAATCCAAGAATCCAACACTCCAAATCCTATTTTCCAAATGTCCAAATTATTTTTAAGATCCTTAACATAGTCATAATCCCTTGACATTGAAAGTCTTATATAGAAATACAATAATACATCATTTAATTTTATTCCCTTTGTTCATTCTGATATCAAAAGAAGCTAACATATTTCTATGTGATCAATTTTTGTATCATCAAATCAACATGATCTTAAATGCACAAATTTCTGTATCATCAACTTTTTGGACCTCAATGATATGACCAAAACAAATTTACCAATCCACTTTCGTACGACTCAATGATATAGGAAAGAATAAACCAAATATGAAAATTGTTACACCTTTAGGATTACTCACAAAAACTAAAATAACCCACATGCATCAATTTTTTTTCAACTACAGTACCAGAAGCTAAAATAACAATTGTGTGAAAACTTTACCATGAGGTAAAATTCAATCATCATGACCTCTACTATACTCCACGTAACAAAGGAAGATTTTTCTACAGCCATCCAACATAACAATTTCTGGTACATAATCCACTAACAATTGAAAAAAAAACAAAAAACAAAACCCTTAAAATGCAGAATCGTGAAAAAAGGAAGAAAACCACCTATGATGAAGCAAAAACTAAAACAGTGTTGAAAAATGAACCCCTCAAGCCATAAAAATCAGTCAACTCAAGTCATGCATGGTCTCAGAACCATGAAAATAGGAAGAAAATGACCTCTTATGAAGAAGAAAGTGAAACAGTGTTCCCAGCTGAACTTAGATACCGTTTGACCAATGTTTTTTACGGTCTAAAAGTTACTTCAAAACAAAGTTAAAATAAAGGTCTTCAAGAAAGAAGGTAAAGTTGTTTGGTTTCTTTGTTTTTTTAGTTTTAAAGTTATTTTTAAGTTAAATGTTGTTTGACAAAATATTGTACAAACTTTAATTTTTTTTTTTTATGGTGTCCGGGGTTCAAACCTCAGACTTGGCATATATTCATGCATTGTTCCTATTATCTGAACTAAACTCACGAGGACAAAACTTTAAATTTATTATGAATTAACAAAATAAATTAAAAATGTTTAAAATATTTTCAGAAGGCTAAAAATGTTAAAAAATAAAAGATGTTTTTTTTTAAAATACTATATTTACTCAATAATGTTTATTTTGTGTAACATGAATACAAATCTGTATCATCATATAAATGACTTGTTAAATATTTGAATGGGAGAAACAATTTAAGGAGCCTGAAATAATAACATAAATAATATCAAAATAGTTGGTTTTTTCTATTTCAATTATACTCTATAACAAATTTCGTTATAAGAATACCATATTTTTGGTGTCTTTCAAAAAGATAAGAATTTATATTATATGTTATTATATTTGTTACATTGTTGGTGTCATGGAAACATATATGTTTACTTTTTTTTAATAAGAAAAAGATGCATAGTTTGTTTGTTACATAAAGGTGCAAAATATATATGTAATAAAGAACATCACAATCTCTTATATGTTCACACACACCTGCTATTTGAGAGCTATTAAACATGATGCGTACAAAAATTTAGATTTGATCATTAAAAAAGTTGAGTCTAACTTGAAGTTTGAACTTGAATTTTGGCTGAACAAATGAGCTTTATTAAGCATGTAATGAGTTTAGCTCAAATATCTCACACTGCTTGTAATTATCTAATAATATAGTGGTCTATGTATGATATGCTCATTGCATTTGTTTTGGATCCAATTTTCTTGCTTATTTGTTGGATCTCAAACTATTTATGAATTAGTTTTTATCATGATTTTGATTATCTTTAATGATTACACCTGCAGCTACAACTACAAGCTTGTTTAAGATACTTCTAAACTAGAAAAGTAAGAAGTTTATTAATGTGATTGGAACAAGAAGATTAACCAAAGAATGCTTTGGTGAAGGACTATACAGATTCAGAGTCGAGAATGATCCACGAGTGAGGTTAATGTGCTAGAAGCATGATTGGACAGGTGGAACAAAGCAGAAGATAAAAGAGCTTAAACATTCATTGAACAGGTAGCTGTTGATAGCTCAATGTCTATGTATTCTTTCCCGCATTCCATTTCATTTATCTTTCTTTTAAGTTGGGTTTCTGAAAGATTGAGTTTTAATTACTTGTTGTACATTAATAGATTTATAAGGTTGCACTCTTAAAAGCCTCTATAATTTTTAAGGTACACTTTTGATTCTTCAAATGTGCTCTATAGATTGAAATACTAGCGAGTGGTGATATATAGTTGGCGCCAATTGTTGTGAATTCGATGAAAATCACACCAATAAAATACTTATTGTGTGGAGCAAAGTAATAAAGCAACCAATATCAACGTGGTAACAATTATAAACACAAGCAAAAATAGAAAACAACGAGAGAAAAGAAAGAGAGAGAACACATGAAATTTGTTTACCCGGTTTGGTTCAATACTGACCTAGTATGGGGGAGATAGCAGTTATCTGTTCCATTATAATGATGAGTAACTTTACAAACGAGATATCAAAGGGTTACAAGAATAAGTTTTCAAACCTAATTCTACCTAAAGTTCCAATCTCTTCCCGTGACCAAGAGACTCAATCCTAACAGTGTTTCCTAAGGTGAATATCTCATAACCCTAGTGTCTCCCGCTTGGAGAAATATCTCTAAAACCCTAGTTTGTTGTTTCTTTCTAAACCCTTGTTTTCAGACTCTCTACCTCTCAAGGTTTACTCTGATACAAGGTCTATATTTATAGTAAAAGTATCCCTAAAAAATTGGAACAAATCTCAGCTCAAAAATACGTTTCTGTTTTATTTTCTGCTGGCAAAATCGGGTCCTCATTTCGCTCTTCGGCCACCAATTTTTCATGTAAAGAAAAGGCTGAAAACACAGCCAAATTCGGGTCTCAGACTGCACCATTCGGGCCCTGATTTTGACAAATTCAAAACTCTAATTTTGAGTCACTTTCACAACATTGAGAACTAGAATACACTTTGTATGATGAGATGGTTTTGGATCAAATATGTTTCTCATCTCGTGTTTGAGATTTCAATAAACAAACTCAAAAAATTATATTCCAATGATATAGTGAGAGAGCATGAAGTTTGTTGTTTGTGAGTTTTTTAGAGTTGTGATGATTTCACTTGAGAGATGATTCTTTGTTGTAAAAGCTCTAGCTATTTTCTTCAAGTCTTCTTCTATTTATAGAAGATGTGAAACATGGTGACCACTTCATAAAGATGATATGTGGATCAAAATTATTTCCTAAACTTGAAAATTATTTTGAGCGGAATTTATGTGTGTGATGATGGTTCACATTGGACTTACAATGTACATAAAAAATAGTCAAGTAGCATGGTTAGTGACAGAAGTGTACTTCTGAAATTCTTGCACAAAAGTAACGTGGAGGTATCCTAATCACACTATTTTACATTCGCACATGATATAATTTGTAAGAATTAAATCGACGTAGATCGAATTATTATATAAAATTAGAATACATTTACTCTTTTTTTTTACACAAAACAAACGACATTCATTCAAATTGATAGAGTACGTCGATGCAATACAAATTCGCTAAACACAAAAAGGATGAATCTGTGAACAAACTCACGACATCCATGTTAATAGAATAAAACGGCAAAGTACATAAGCCTACAAATATGACTATATTAAAATCTCCGAAATAGTCATGCCTCCGGATCTGCAACGTTGATGACGTCAAAGTCATTGGTTGGATCTGCACTGGATCGAAGCTGATTTGATAGTCTGAATCGAACAAACACCTGAACAAGGAAAAAGACAAACAATGTCGCACAAAGACGACAAACAAAACACCGTCTCACTAAGACAACGAAATCACAAAAGGAAAACCTAATTCGATGAGAAAATCACTTATTTAAATAGAAGAGAAGGAGAAAAACGATTTAAAGGGGTGATTTGGGGTCAAAAATTGACCCTAAACCACCCCTCTTTGGTGGATGAAGGAGAAGAAATTAGGGTTTCAGCTGACGGCTCATAAAAGAGAGAGGACTTAGAACACATTTTCTTGAAAACCATGAATAATAGACCCGTCGAGATTTGAGATAAAGTCTTCCCTTGCCTTTCACATGTTCCGAACTTAAGGTTTTCAATAGGGCAAACCACTAATGAGCATAATAGTTAGATTGATGGAAAATGGTACCTAACCTCTCTATTTATAACTGTGCAACCCTTGGTACCACCCTTCATGGGCCCTAGTGTTCGGGCCTACACTTTGTTTCTACACAAATCATATTAAGTGCCAAAAACCCATTATCTATTAATCACTTTGATATTAGGGTCAAAGCATCATCAAATGGATTACAACATCAATCCGTTTTCATTAAGAAAATTGTTGTTCACACTTGTATTAAGGCTAAAAAACACCAGAAAAAGATCGAAATACACCCTCGGCAGTTAACTGCCAAATTAACTAATCGGCGGCAGTTAACTACAACGGCATCCATCGGCATTTAACTGCCGCTGCGATCCTGATACAAATCTAGGCAGAACTCACTCTTTCCTTATCTCTCATCCATTATCAACTAGCAATCTCTCTCAAAATCTCTACCAAAATCACCCAATCTCTCTTTTTTTTCAAAATTTATTCAACAAGATCACAAGTAAGTTATCATAGTGCTATTGTTTTTTTTCTTATATATAATTTTAGTTTTAGGTTAATTTAAATTTTGTTGTTTTTCTATTTTTATAATTTTAGTTTTTTAGTAGATTTATAAGTAAGATATTATGATTCATTTTTAGAGTAGATGGAAGTTTAATTTTGTTAAAATATTTGCATGTTTATGTTATAGTTATGAGTTATAGGTTAATTTAAATTTTGGTGTTTTTCTATTTTTAGTTTTTGAGTAGATTTACAAGTAAGATATTATGATTCATTTTTGGAGTAGATTTAAGTTGATTAATTTTGTTAAAATGTTTGCATGTTTATGTTATAGTTATGAGTTTTAGTGTTTATCTATAATTTTGACTCCAAGTGTTTGATGAAATGTTTAAATGAGTTTTTCATTGACTGTCTAATTTCTTATGGTGTAGATTTGAAACAATGGACAACTTGTTCAAAGCTCAAGTACGTTTCAACGATGGAAAATGTCATTTCTTCAAGGTTCAGGTCGACACCACACTAAAGAATCTGAAGGATCAACTGAACGAAATCAATCAAGGACTCAACCCCGGAGACACAAGGAGGGTGCATGACCTTTAGTATGCACATCTCAGTTATTTGCATACCGAAAAGATAATGTTGACAGACGATGACTGCGTGAGGAACATGTTCTTAAGATTTTATCAGGAACGCATGTTCCCAGTAATGGAGATGGAAGTTACGTTGCTGAGATCGCCGAAAGATATTCTTAAGAGTTTGATTCTGCCAAAAAAATTATGTTTAGGTAGCACCATTATTATGTATTGTCTTTATTTTGTTGGAATTTAAGTTTAATTCTTGTTAGTTTGTTGAAGATGTATTGAATTGTCGTATACTTTGGGTAGAGATTTGCAGATTCTTTGAAAAGTCAAAGAATGAAGAGAACACAACATGTATTTTAGAAATCAACTTTATAGGTTTTCACATCAAATTCCTTCGTATAGGATGAGTGTCATGGAAGGGAATGCACCTCTAAGAGGTTTATTTAAATTGGATTGTGCTCCTCTGTCAATTGAAACTTGTCAGTTGGCAGGGCAATAAGATTCAATTCAAAGCAACCTGTTAGAATGCATTCCTTTCTATGATGACTCATCTTATATGAGGGAATTCGATATGAAAACCTATAAAGTTGATTTGCTAGAATGCATGTGTTGTGTTCTCTTCATTCTTTTGACTTTTCAAAGAAAGTTTCAAATCTTTACCCAAAGTATACGATACTTCAATGTCAAGATTTTCAGTAAACTTCCAAAAATTAAACTTAAATCCCACATCATGATGATACCACATATTTAGGGAGAATGTAATGCAGATGAAATTAAAACTAAATAAAGTTGTGTATTTTTTTAATTGATTTTCTATATTTGTGCAGTTTTATTTGAATTTATTCAATACGCAACTTTAATCAAATTTATTCAATACGCAACTTTATTCAAAGTACCAAAATGCGCAACATATAAAGAAACATAAAAAAAAACATCCAAAACAATTAGACATTATAAGCCATTACATTTAATAATTTTCCTCGTCACATAAGTCAATTGGGTTGTCCTCAACAGTCCGTGGGGCACCTGCTTTTGGTTGATGACCAAAGTAACAAATCCTTCCGCTCCTCCTTAGCCTGAAATGATTGTAGACCGACACATTCGAATTGATTTTTTTACGGAACCATCGCATTCGATTTTGTGCCATGTCAGAGTCAATTTTGTTTTCTTCTTCTGAACCTCTTTTTTTAATTGAGCAGCATCGCCATGTTTTTAAGGCATATCTACACAATGCAAACATCGAATCAAAACTTACTCTAATCCTAAATATTGTACCACAAATTCCTAACAATACTTAACAATTTCTAACAATTCCTAACATTTTCTAACACAATTCAATCAATTCTACTCTAATCAACATCTAACAAATCAATAAATCATAAAAATCTAACATCATAAAATCAAAAATCAACAAAACTTAATTATGTGACAATTTATCAAAAAAATCTAACAATTCAATTAAAAAATGTCAATGCAATAGGATAATAAGCACTTACTAGATTTTGTGTTTGTAATTGGCGTTGAATGGCTTTAGCTTGTAGAAAACCGCACCTAAGAATCTCAAAACCGCAACAATGGAGTTTTGGAAATTCCTATGTCTATTTTGTTCTTATCATAGAGCATCGGCAGTTAACAGCCGATGGAACCTCGGTAGTTAACTGCCGTCGGTTCATTGCATCGTTAGTTAGCTGTCGCCGGGGCATTTGAATCTTGGACAGGTGTTTTTCAGCCTTTTAAGAAGTTTGAACATCAACTTTCTTTTATCAAAACCAAAACAACCAATTAATTGTAGCCCACAAAATATTAGAAGAAATTCTAACATTCTCCCACTTGGGCAAAATCAATTGTGTATTTTTAATTTGAAGATAACATTTTTGAAAACGACTCTCGGACTGATGACAAACTTTCTAACGTGGCCACTAAATGATCCCAAGATGCAACACTTAATTAAGACTCCATCCAACAAAAAACTAAATGATATCGAATCATGGCGGTAGTTACATCCTTATTGATACAACACCTTCCATGGTTATAATTATTACCAGTTATGTCGACTATGTTGGAACAAGGGTGTTTCACAAGTCACCTATTGAGTTTTGACAATAACAAGGTATTAAAAATAATCAATTGGATATGCTAAACAATTTGTTCAAGTGTGCAGGATCCATAATCAAAGTACTATTCTCAGAGATTCTGATTGAACAAGTTCAAGAGCAAAGGAATTTATTTGAAGCTTAAAGCATCTGGAAGAATGAGTCTGAAGAACTGCGTCTGAAGAAACGAGTCTGAAGAAGAGCTCCTGAAGACACGTCA
>Ga0228711_1011248_pt1 | contig 11437 bp, 4 predicted proteins | sample MedpolnodulmetaG_2_FD_177996 | JGI IMG/M metagenome (GOLD analysis project Ga0228711, IMG submission 177996) | Root nodule microbial communities from Medicago polymorpha collected in Santa Monica, California, United States - brown nodules | ecosystem: Host-associated > Plants > Roots > Nodule...
GTTTTGTCATTTTAAGACTTTTACAACTTTCCGCTTATAAATAAGGGAATTAATAAAAATATTAATGCAGTTTTAAGGCATATGTGATTATTAGTTTCAATAATAGAATGAATGATGGATACAAAAAATATGACGTGAATAAAACATTAATATTTTTCACTTAAAAAACATAATAATTTAATAATATTTAATTAGATATTATTTTAATAATAGTATAAACTCGTTTAAATATTTAATTAGGATGAAGGAAATAAAATATAAATGATTGTTATGTTTATTTTATTTTATTTTTGAAAATGCACTTAAAATTTTAGGGTAGCGCCTTGCTCCCTTTTAGTTATAGAAAAGGGAACTTTTTGACTCAAAAATCAAAGGTGCCATGAAATCGATTTTTCTACTATGTATTTCTTATCTTTTTCACTCCAAAGTTATCCATTCAACCAATTTTGTGAAAATGGGATGCATTTCTTCTTATATATCGATTGGTTTCCATCTCATGCATAAAGTATAAAATAATCACGAAAATAAAATATAAAAGAGCAAGATATAAAAAGTAAAATAGCAACATAAGAAACATAAGAAAAATTAAACAAAAAGAATAGATAGATAGAAAAAGTTGTGAGTATTAAGGGATTAAAATAAATCAAAAGGGGGATGAAAGTGATTATATTTGAACGTGATAATAGAAATCCTTCGTATATATTCGAATTTATATGTGATTTATTTCTTCTTTTCTCTTGATTGGTTTCCATGTCCAAAATAAAGATCCGAACAAAAACAAAAAACATATAAACACCAAAAGAAAATTAAGAGAATATGAATAAGAATCATCAACCTAAGAAATCACAATAAAATGAAACATAACAATAAGAAATGTTAAATAAACAATAAAAACTAAACAAATACAATATAATATAATGGGGTTTAAAGCAGTGATTTTTTATGGGAGGAAGAGGTAGATGAAAATAATAAAAAACCAAATCGTTTATATATAGGGGAAAAAATCATGTTATGATCAATTTTGATTGGCTGATGAAAAATAAATGAGTCATGATCCATTTTGATTGGCTAATAGAAAAGGAATAAGTCAATATCTATTTTCATTGGTTGATGGAGAAACATTAAATGAAATGGGAAGTATGAAGATGTCATGTGTGCTTTTAACAACAAAAAAAAAAGGCAAATGTTTATAATAGAGATCGTAGATTTATCTATTTGAAGATTTATCTGTTATGAGTTGAGTTACGTTGATGTAGTTAATTAATTTCTCAAAGAGTCAGTTGAGTTGAGTTGAATTTATATGATGCTATTTTTTGGTGAGATATTTCAAGGGTATGAGAGGTTTTGTCTGGATGAGATTAAACCTTTTTCTTTTAATGAAAATCTTTGAGACCAAGTTTGATTAACAGGTGTGTTTTAAATAGAAAAAGAAAAAAAAAACAATTTCCTTGATGAACTTGTAGCCCTCTCTTTCCCTCATGGTTTCGAGGGGAAGCTTACTTCCTCTAGTTTTTTTTTCTCTCCTTCGCCAAAAGTTAGTATTGTATGGGTGAAGAGACTTTCAAAACCTCTTCTCCAAGTCTTTGTGGCATTGGTATATGGTTTGATCCAAAAAGAATTCATCTCCATTGTTGGTCTTCAAGTCTTGGCAAGGAAAAAGAAAATATAGTACTAGCATACTAACATTTGCAATTAAAAATAAACATGTATACTTCATGATTTACAAGTTTAATGGCTCACCAATGAAAGCATTTCAAATTATAGTTATCCTTTCGGTTTTCACCATATTTCTGTTTATTTTCATGCACTGATACGAAACAACAATTATTTAAATATTTCCATAATTAAGTTGTGTGTATCTGTATATTATTCACTTTGTAGAGCTAATCTCATTGAAGGAGATTGGATAAATATAGTAATTGCATTAGAGCATTTGGAATAATATAAAAAGTAATTACTGGAATTTAGAATGTGTACTAAAAAAGGACATATCCAATTTTGGTAAAGTTACATATGAAGAACAGATGAAGCTTGTAACAGTTATCTTACAGTTATCAAAACAAAACCATAGTTTTTTGTGAAGGATTGGTCTAAATTAAAGAGATGGATCCAGATTTGAAATTCTTTGTGAGATATGGGAATGCCAAGGTTTATTTAACAACTTTTTTATCAATAGAATATTTGGATGTTCAATTTGTTTAAAAAACTCAGGTGCTGGTTTGTTAGTTTGAATCAAATTTAAATAAATTTGCAAAGCCTTTTTTGAACTTAATATTAATTTAATTTCACATCAATTGTCTTTTTTTGCCCCTTTGAAAACTTTAAAGTGTAATTCATTTAAATTGTTTGAGCCACTTCAACCATTGCAATTCTCCCGTAAAAGATATTCATTGTCACTCTCCATTTCTCTTCTTTTGACGATAAATTTAACAACAATAAACGGACACCTATAAAATTTCATACTTCTTGAACTCGTTAGAGTCATTCTTCTTCGATCTTTCCTCATAAGCATGTAAAGATGATTATCCACAGCACAACTGTTTCAAAATTTCCATTAATTAGTACTCCCTCTATCCCTAATTACAGCAGAATTGTCTTTCAGAGATATGATGTCACATAATATAATATCATTTTTTTTCGGTACATGTTACATAATAAAGAGAAATGATATTTGTACAACCACTTTTTGACAACTTTTGAAACAACTTTCTCTCATACTCACATATGTTTTTATCCTCTCTTCTTCTTTCTCTCTCCATTGTTTTTGTCCAATCACAAGAGTCACATATGTTTTTATCCTCTCTTCTTCTTTCTCTCTCCATTGTTTTTGTCCAATCACAAGAGGAGAAAAGTGGTTGTCATCAAGGTTGTCTAATATTAGTTGTACAAATATCACTCCTCCATAATAAAATATCATTACTGAGTTTTGTAGGATTATCATCATGAAACTTGTTAATTTGATATTTTTACAACATATTTTTTTTATTTTTGAAATAAAGCGAAAATTAAAGAAATAAAACAAAAAATTCACAGAAAATAAGAATTACAATTCATGGGAAGATCAAATGATATGTTGACAAACATCATTCAATGTCACGCTCAATTCAATGAAATCTAGTTGTGTCACTTTCATTCTCAACAAGGCTTTGGTGAACAGGAGACTCAGAAGACTGAATAGACAAATTCATAGATTATGCAATAAGAATTTTCAATTCCATACAACAACAAAAAAATTACAATGTACACTTTGCCCTCAATTTGCTTGTAACAATGGCACAAACACCTTTCAAGTGAAAGGGAAAAAAAAAATATATGTTATAACAAAGAGCCGCCGCATCAATGTCTTGTTCCACGTATACTAGTTGTCCTTAAGGACCGTGTCAGCACTAGTGTCATTTTCAATAAAATTAGAAATGGCATTTGGGAGAGAGGACACTCACAAGACCTCAACTACCTGGAAACTAGCTTCAACCTGTCACTGTTGATCGATAATTAAGCTGCAGCTTTTGCTTTGCCCTTCCAAGCCAAGTACTTCCTATTTTCTTGCTTGTATCTTTTCCATTCTCTTAACACAGCTAGAAGGATATGCATTGTAACTGGCAGAAAAAATGGCTGCGCTTCACAGAAGGAGAGAAAACATGAGAATCAGTAAACAACTTGCACCTTAAAAACTGTGCATCTCACGCTATTCTCATGAACCTAATATTGGTGCAATTTCAGAGCTAGAGGAGCCGTAAGTCCGTAAAAACAAAACTTTGATGGTTGGCAAAAAAAAAAAGGATAAAAGAATTTAGATTTATATAAGGAACAACGAAAGAATTAATACAAGGCTAGAGGCAACATTCATCCAATTTTCCATCATGACATCTTTTATGGGCACCATGGCTCTTCCAATTCATTAATACTTAATAATAATAATATTCATTTCTTATACTAAAAAAATCTTATCAAAATAAATAGGAATTACGTTTCCATGAAAGAAATATGCATGATCTGCATTCAATAATTATGAATATCAAAATGTAAAGGAGAATCTGGTCAATATGAAGGAATCATCAAAAGATCAAGTTATCCATCAATATAAGAAAGAATATATTTCTTGTATTTATAGCAGAGAGAAGAGTTAAAGGACGGACCGAATAGATAGCAAAACAATGCTCAAATGAATAATAGCTGATAGACATAATTGAAGAATGAAAAAAGGCATCTTCCGCAAGAGATCTAGATTGCCTTGATGATACTGCCAAGAAAAGATAAATGTCACAAGTTGGCAATAGACAACAACGTATAAGTCGAGTTAATAACAAGCTTCAAATTAGCGATAAGTCTCAAAAAAAGCATACCAGCCGAAGCATCATACATTCCAATAGTTGCATTATTTTGAGCAGATTTAGCAGCCTCAAGAGAAAACTTCACCTGCTCGAAGGCAACAAAATATTGAGGAAAAGAGAAGAGATTTCAGAGTATCGTTTATTAACTAAATATGAGGAGAGAGAAATTTTATATCAATTAATCAGGAAGATGTAATTGTACACACCAAACGGAATTGTTATATTCATTCATACAACTGAAAATACAAGTTAGTGTTTATGACCCAAATTTGAAAATGAATATCATAAACTTGAATTAATCATACCTAAAAGCAGGAGGGAAACATCTATCTCTAAAAAAATGGATTATGATGGACACCATATTCAATGTTATTAGTACCATCCGATATAAGTGTTGGAAAGGGAAGCTTGAGAGCTTGAGGATTGAGAGAAAATCTCATAGGGGTGGAAAAGATATAGAAAAATAGATATTGTTGAATGATTGATCACTAACCATATGCAACTAACTAATTCCTAACAAACTCTAAACTAAAATTCTTAACAATAAGTTTAATGACAAGAAATATCTAGTTGAAAAAAAATCACCTGTTTTCCAATTTCATCCATTATAATCATCCTTGGTAATGATTGTACCTGCAAGAAATAGGAGTCAAACAAACTTTTCCCCAAAAATAAACAGTTAAAACAGAATAAACAGTCGATATGCATACCAATCTAGAAAGAGATCCAAGCGTTGTGGCACATGAAAGGAGATTAAAGCAAAGATGCTTCCTTGACAAGACATCCAATTCCCTACGAACACAATCAGCCCACAAGAATTATATTTGAAGTGATATTCTTCTTCAGCAAGACAAAATGAATAATCATCCCACAACGGTAACTTCAATGGATTTAACCCACCGTGGTCTAAATGATTATTTGTTTCATGGAAAAATAAATATGAAAATATTATTGACAGTTTTTATACATTTGGCATAAAAATATATATATTTCAAAAAACTATTCTTTCATTTTGGTGCAACAGTCAAAGAAATATATTTCAAGTAAAATTATACAACTAATTAAAGACGTGAAATTCATGAAGTTATCAATAAGGGAAGTCATTTTCCAATTCTTTATAATTTTCAACGATAACGCATTCTATTGTTATAACTAATATAGGAAGAAAAAAAAAATTAAATGTTGTTGGGATCAAACGAAACAATTTTCAATTAGGATCAATAAATTAAAGAATATGACACCTTTGCTGAGAAAAAAAAAAAATATGACACCTACGATAATTCTTTACCGCATAGTTGTATTACAAAATTCACCGTTGGATTGAAAACTATTATCACATAGATCATGTCAACAAAATTTGACATTAATCGGATACAATACGACATGTTAACGACATACATAAAAATTAACGTGTTTGATAAAAGTTCATAAAACGTTAATTTTGATGTAACTCATTGGCTTATCAAATGATATTCGATTAATGTCAATTTTGTAGACATGGTCTATGTGATAATAGCTTTAAATCCAACGGTGGATTTTGTAATAGGGTTATGTGGTACAAAAATTACGGAGGTGTCATTTATTAAGTTTGACACTATGGTGATATATATATTGCACACAAAACAGCAGAAAATGTAGAAGGTATTACACAAAATAAAATCTACTGCTAAAAAAAAGCCACTCTAAATTGCTTCCAACTTAGTAGTAATAACTATGTTGTCTATCCCAGATAGCAGCTCAGTTCACCCCAGAACTGGGATAACAAAATAATGTGGAGAGGGATGGCCGCTATTTGAATATTTTAATTAATACTATAAACAATTTTTTTGTTAAAACTAACCAAATAATTCAAAGTTCATGAAATATTCATAATTAGCGATAAAAAAAATCACAAGTCTACAACAAAGTATACATGTAAGTACCAACAAAAATCAAGGAAACAAACAAGTTGAAGCCTCTAAGACTTGAATTATAACTGTATCAGAATTTTGTTATATTTATATCTTATACATAAGAATTGTAAGAAAGATTTGTGGTTATTGATGGGTAGCTTACCACTTTCCCTTGAGGCGGGGAAGTCATCTGTGTTCGGATTTAGAAGGAAAAAAAATTGAATTCCGTCTTTAAAATTTCCTACATCAAATGTTATTGTATCTGTTTTTTAAAGAAAGTTGGGATAAAAAGGCTTAAAACCAAGTTAAATGAAAAATAGGCCACGTGACCCAACGGTGTCTCAACCTGTGTCTGTTTAAAAAATAATAGTTGTTCTAAAACCCTGAAACTGTAAAACAGACGTGCGGGTCTCGTATTCCGGTCAGATAATGTTCAACCAGCGCCACACCTAGCTTCACAGTGGCGACCAGCTACTATTCCGTAACACATCGGAGTGATCCTGTTATCCTGTCCTAGCGCTACATGGCACTATTGACAACCTAAGGTAGTAGTAGCGTCCCAATCAAGCTTTGTATTCCATGACTCTTCCCCATGTGTTTCCAAAGTGGGTCTTAATCCCTTTCTATTATTATTTAGGACTCATTCCATGTGGAATATAAAAAATATACTAACACTTGCAAAAGCATTTGATTCAAAATTAATTCTCCCCTTAAAGATATATATTTAGCAATGGAATCTGTGATATGTGAGTATAAAAATAATGGTAATTTAGCATTCCCATTATTGTGTAAACATATGACACCAGCATCGTGATTTCAAATTTATAGGACTATTATTCTTACCATTCTGTGAAACCTCTTTCGCTCCCTAGGAGAATGGATGTGCCGGACTCACCAACATAAAGGTCATCTGACTTCAGACCAAGAAGTTGCCGTAACTGCCCCATGAGAACTTCAAAAAGCTTCTGGAGATCCTGTTTCAGTATAAACTAAATTAAAATAGCTTTTACAAGCAACTGAAATGAAATGCCTCCAAACAAAAGTCTATCCATTATTTATTTAAAGTAAATCTTATGTCCTAAGTGTATCATACATGGAACAAAAAATAATCCAAAGTACTGATTCACAACGAGAAGCAACTATTGTCACAGTAAGCATACTAATAAACAGTGCCAATTAATGAGAAAAGGTAAAACCTGAGGAGAAATCATATGTCTGACTGGATCCATACTTTCCAAATCCTTTATACAACTTTGGGGGTTCCATACCACAACACCTCCCCACATCTACAATAGTATAGAATAGGCTCTTCGTAAGTTAACTGCTTAGTCAATTCTATAACCAAAAAATATAAAAATAAGTACGGAAGTTTTGAAGGTCAGAGAAATAACTGGAGATATAAAGCCATTAGTCTTAGAGATCTCTCCATTCGCAAGCTCTAGTTGGAGAGGACATTCCTTCGCAGATGGAATATATCTGACATAAGTATAACATAATTAAAAGGTTGAAATCCAGCACTTCGTGAGAATCACAGATACGTAAGATAAGTGAAATAACATACATAGAAACCATGCATCATCTGTTAAATTACATAGTCAGACAAGAGAAGAAAAACACTTAGCAGCTGAGTTTAGGCATCCCAAGAGCAAAATTTATTCTAGAAAAAACTCCTGCTACTAATGTTATCTTATCTCACAAACAAAACAGACTCCTAAAACTAGTCTTTTAGCAGTCGTCTTCCCAATATGGGGATTGTGGCAGCAGACAGACACAAACTATAAGTGGTGCTGTGATCATAATCGGCATGATCTCTGGATATCATAAGTATATAATCTGCAGCACCACTTCTTTAAAGTATGACATTCTCAGTGCACCTCATAAGCTCCATGTCCCTACTATAGGAACAGGTCTAACATCAGTATGGTTACTTGGTGCATGCCAGCATAATCAGAAATTTAGATGGACCCAAATTAGTTAGCCTAGGGCAAGCACCAGACACAAATGGTGATGTAGGACATGATTATACAAAATGATGTGATTCTACAAAAGGACATGGAACCTATGAGGTGCATTTGGTGAGTCATGCCATGACATGCACAGGACCAGTGGTGCTGCAGTTTATATACCAACTTTATCCAGAGATCACACAGATTGTTAGAACTGCACAAGTTGTACGTCATAAAGCCGATGCTAAAAAATATAAACTGAATCTAAGCTTTAAGATGTCAACAAGTAAATTAATTTAGGAGAGCTGAAGTAATATACACCACAAGTTGCAATACTTTTGACCTCCCACCAGCTGCAACTGAAGTATCTAAGTGCCACTCATTAGAATTCACCTGTTTAAGATATAAACATTCAAGTCAATAAATATTAATAATAGTATCTCCCTGTCTCCATTACAAGAGACGTCAAATGAAATATGACAAGGAAAGAAAAGGACAGTGAAGCAGATTTCACATATACAACAAAAAAGGACTCACATAAATTGGACCAATGAAACAGAGACACATACATAATTCAGGATAAAGAAACTTCTAAACAATAAAAACATCATTTCTAATCTAGAAATCCTGCTAATATGTCAGGTAATCTGGGTGGAAACTTGCACCAACTATCCAATTGATAAAAGTTTGCAACATCACAAGATAAGATACATGGCAATTCTATTCAAAATAACTGTAATTATAAATTAGAAAATGATAAAACAATAGAACATACAAAGAAAGGAAGATCTTGAGTACTGAATATGTGGCTGCCATGCTCGTTATCCCAGGAAGAAAACGAAGACTTTGGTGTGTGGTACAAAACCTGCCAATCAAAGAAGAGCAATGAAATCACTTGAATCCAAAGCATTCAATAAGTCTTGCAACTTCTACAATTAGGAGACTTCACCTGGCTTTCAACAGTGACATCGGCTATAGGTTGCAAAGCCTCAATAACAGGTTTCAACAAAGTCTTGTCTATTTCACCAAAATCCCTACAATAAGATCATCATCCATCACACAGACTTCAAATTTACAAATTTCATAAAGATAACTAAGCTAACAACCAGACATCACACAGAAGCATGGGCAGCAGGGTTTAAAAAACATATTATTATTAAGAGCCTGTTAGGATTCGCTTAATTGTGCTTATCTACTGACATAAGCACCTATGAGACTGTCTATATGGATGCTTGGGATACCTTATTTCCATAAGGTATCCAAAATAACTTATGAAAACAGTGTGCTTTATTTTATCTTTTACTACAGAAATAGTCTATTTATAAAGACTAACATGATAAGCGCTTAATCAAGTTCTTTATCCAAACAAGGCTTGAGTGTACATGAGACTAATCTCTACTATCACCCGACTATAAATTTGGCAAACTCTAGCACTAGTTCAAAAACATGTGCACTCTCTGTCTACCCTAATATTTAAATTACAAAGCACATAAATTTCACAAACAGAATCTTTTACAACCCAAAAATAGAAACAAAACAAACTATTCAACAAAACCAAATTTCAGAATCCATTCATACCAATCATAAACCCAATCCCTTGGGTCAGCATTAAGCAAACTAAAAGAAAGAACAATTCTCCCATCAGAACCAACCGGCATAAACTCACTCCGAATCGAACCATCTTCACTCCCACCATTCACAAACACCTTACCAAAAATCTCCGCCACACGCAAAACTGCTTCCTCCTCTGAAACCTTCCCAACAATCCACCCATGCCTGTACTTCCCAACCACAGCCTTTACCTCTTCCTCCCCATTCACCACCACAACACTATACACCTTCTCTTCTCCATACACATTCACTATATTATTCTTCACCAATTCATCCGCCTCTTCATCGTTTCGCTTCAATTTCCCGCCAAAATCAACAGCATTGACTTCATCAGACCTATCAATAGTCAATTGTTTGTCACTAATTAATTAGAAAATTATAATTATTATAAATAATTTAATTTAATTAATCAATAATTGTTTCGTGTATGAACCCGTACCTTTCAACGACAGAGACAGAGTAATCCCCATTGCAACCACATTGCGAATCACCGCGGTTAAATTCAATCATTTTCCTCCGAATTGCATCCCTTAGTACATTATTCGAAACCCTAAAACTGAAACCGATGAAGATAACACGAAATTTACACGGAAAGAGTAAGGGACTGGATTCGATTTTGGAGGAGAATGATTCAATGCGGTCGAAAGGAAGAGGTGCACGGTAGATTTCAATGGATTTCCAGAGAAGAGGAAAACCTAATACGAAAGAGATAAGAACTGTGAGAGTGATGAAGAGACGTTTGACGCCGGGTTTGGTTTTTCGCATGGTTTTGGAATCGAATTGTGAAGTGGAATCGGTTATCGGAGTTTCAGGGTTTTCGTTGGTGGGGTTTGGCTCCGGTGGTGGTGAATCTGAGATTTCCGCCATGGAAGCGTGAAGTGATCTTGGTTCTGCAAATTCAGTGAGGTTTTTGAACAAAAGCGAAGAATCGATCAAGTCTATGAATGTGATAGTGATAGTTATATATTTATATGATGAATTTGATAACGTGTAGCCGTCTTAGCTCAGCTGGTAGAGCGCGTGGCTTTTAACCACGTGGTCGTGGGTTCGATTCCCACAGACGGCGAGATTTTTGTTTTTTGTCTTAGCGTCCCTGAATTTGTCAAATGTCAATCAAGTTAGTCCTTCTGTTCAAACGGAGCGTTAACGGGTTGGCGTGACCGTTAACCTCTCACATGTCAGACGCCACGTAGGCAGGGACTAATTTGGCCGATAATAACAAACATTTCGAATGACTAAATTGATTGATTTGCAGAAAATGTTTTGGCCTTCTTCCCAAATGGCTCTTTTCTTCCCAACGGCTCTTTCTTCCCCAATTGTATAAAATTGAAACCCTAATTGCACAATCTACAATCTACACTCAATAATCACCAAAATTTCCTCCAATAATAAGTGGTCTAGTTCTTCCCCAATTCAAAAAACTTCAAACCCTAATTTTTTCGTATTGAATCTGAAAGCCAAAATTCTCAAAATTTCTTCAACCAAAACTATTGAAATTGAATCTGAAATGATGGGGTGGGTATATGGGGAAAAACGGTTATGAAAGTCAAGCTTCATTTTCAAGCATTAAGTTTAATGGTGTTGAAAAGAGGTTGAAGATGACTGAGAAATGTTATCTTTCTATAATAATATTACCATCATATTAGTCCCTGAATTA
>Ga0228711_1011249_pt1 | contig 11435 bp, 6 predicted proteins | sample MedpolnodulmetaG_2_FD_177996 | JGI IMG/M metagenome (GOLD analysis project Ga0228711, IMG submission 177996) | Root nodule microbial communities from Medicago polymorpha collected in Santa Monica, California, United States - brown nodules | ecosystem: Host-associated > Plants > Roots > Nodule...
AAACAAATGGAAGGGGCCACATCATTTAGTAACATAAAGCCACTTTTAGTTAAACTTGAGGAAAACATTATCACCCATATATTTTTCTACATACAACTATTGTTTGACTATTCAATATATTAGGATGACATTTGAGGAAACGATGCAACTGAGAAGTTGTTGACTATTGTTCAGAGTTATATTAGAGGTACCAATTATGAGATTCAGGTAAAATTCATTAAGTTACAGACAAAAATATGATTCAATGATTTTATTTGTTAACCATAATGATTAATAATTGATAGATTCAGGTACCCCTAATATTAAGAAAACTTAATATCAGATTAGCCATATTTTGTAATAGTTATTATGGTTAACAATTATATATTATTGAATTACATTTTTGTGCATAACTAGTTAAAAGTTATTTGAATCTCTGAATTTGTACCTCAAATATAACTCTGAACAATACTAAACACCTCCTCAGTTAAACCGTATTCCTCAACTGTCATTCTAATATATTCAATAGTCAAATTTTAGTTGTAGTAAACAATAAACTTAAAGCATTTGAATGAAGGGTGGAAATGAAGCACGCGCAATGAGTTTAGAATGTGTTAAATTGAAGATTCGTATATATTACAACAACAAATATTGCAACTCGGACCCCTCACTCTTATTCTTATTTTAAATATAACTTTCCCATGTAAGTATAGTAAAATTTCAATTTGGATTTACCATAGAAGTTTGTCTTCACCCAGCGAAAAGACAAGTTTAACTTTGTTATTCTCTTGCATGTCTTCTTCGTCGGTATCATCATTAACACTATATAGCATCGTTTCACCTCCATGTTGATAATAGTGTATATTTCTTCTTGCAGAAAATGCATTAACTTTGGTTATTCACTCATTTGTGTTATGTGTGAAAGATTTTAATAAAGAATACACAATAAAATTGACAACAAGAGATAGACATATATATACACACACAGAGAGAGAGAGAGAGAGAGATGAGAATCTTCCTAGATGACATCTGATATGTTATATTTTTTTCCACATATCTATGGCGAGAAAATACTTCTTGTAGCACATGAAGAGTCGTAGGATACTATATGCAGTCCGACATCAAGTTAAGTTAAATGAAATTTCTTATTATCAATGGGAATGAGCATGGCTTTCCAATAACAAAAAATATGCAGTCCAACATTAAGTTAACAAAATAGAAGTCTAGTTGCATAAATGAGAAATAAACAATCTATGTATACCTTATGCTTGGTTGAGCATTTTTGCAAAATTGTATAGCAATAACAGCTGAAGAAACATCTTACATTTGAAGAAGATCCTGCAAAAATGACATAACAATTCGTCAGTGAGTTCTAAGAGTCTGAGAAAAAGCAAAAGATTCATTTGAAGGCATGAAAGAAAACCTGATCTTTTAGACGCATCATATTAAGCTTTGTTATGACTCCAACAGTCTGAAATAGCTGGAGAAATTTAATTTGCAACAAGAATAATATTGTCCAATAAATTTTTAGGTTGACTGGTTTACTTTTCATTTGTGTTTCTTAATTACGAAGAACTAGATAAGTGACAAAAAAGTATAATATATATAAGAGAGAAAAAGAAAAAAAATATTCATATCACCGACATTCATGTGATCTACATGAATTGGTGCAATTCTATGTCATTGATATGAATGAACGATTTAACAAATTTTCAATTTAAATTTTAAAAATTGGCAAACAAAAGGTAGAATAGGAATATGATTAACAAAATTTTTGAATTGTACATTCATATCAAGAACACATGATTGCGCCAATTTATGCAGATATCCATGATTTAAATCATTTATGACTCATCACAAGATATAATACATAGGTATTACTATCTTGCAAAATCATATCAAACCAAACTTCAAATTGTGTCAACAAAATATAATCTACTCACATGATTTTGCATATTTCTTTTGTAAACATAGCAATTAGATAAAACCATACTTCAAATTGTGTCAACAGAATATTATCCACCGATATGATTTTGAGGCTTTCTTTTATAAACATGACAATTAATAACGAAGATAACAAGCAACCTTTGAAGTTAATACTATCCTTCTAAGTTTTATATACCCACATTAGAGCCTGCACAATATGTTACAACTAATATCAAAAATAAAAAATATAGAATTGCTTACTATATCAATAAGGATCTAAACTAGCTTATTCATTCCACGAACGAGAGTAAATCAAGTGACTCCATGATATAATCATACTAAAAAACTACAAACATAAAGAGGGATTGGTAAAAGGTCTTGCTTCAGCTATCTCAGGACCAACATTTCGAACGTGAATCACCTTTGAAAGTTCAGCCATTTCAAATTACTTGTAAAAAAAAAAGCTTTGGGTTAGAATCTTTTAACATCCCTCAACTCATCAATCCATTCAAAGACAAAGATTAACCAATAAGTGATTATCTTGTATTTAAAGGTTGAACCCTAAAACTCCTTCAAAGTTCCTCATCTCATTAATCATGTCAGATGAGCGCGTAGTGAAATTGAGAAGAAGAAAAATATGTGAGCCACCATGATTTTTCAATCTTACAATGATTTTGGAAATAGCTACACTTTGCAACTTCACAAAATCACAATGGCTCAGCATAATTTTTCAATCTCACCGTTCATCTAAACAAGCAGAGATGGTAGAATTGATGATCAAACCTACGATTTACTAATAACACTTTATTTAAACATACAAATGCTTACAATGAAACTCAACAACACAATTCCAACATCAAACACAAATTAATAACATAAAAAAAGCTACATATATGAATCATACCAATTAATATTCAAAACATAGTTTAAAGAAAATTAGTATTCAATTATATAAAATCTTTAGGCTTCTCAAACAAAGTAGAAATTTAATAAAAATTCAAACTTTATGTGCTACTCAATTGAATTCGAGAAAAATCATATACCAATTTGAAAAATGAATCTTTGAGTGTTGAAAAAAAATTGACATACAGCAAAAAGGGGATTTTTTTTTTTTAACAGCAAACATTATTGATGAAACCTAATCAGCTTAAGCAGTGAAGACAGTACACTAAAGATAACAAAACCCTGCTAAAACACCAGGAAACAACAACAAGGGAAAAAACAAGTTAACTACCCAAAACTAACAGAAACAACAAAAGGGGATATCTAATTAGTAAAAAAGAAGAAAGAGAGAGAGAGAGAGAGAGAGATTGACTGCCTGATGAGAGACAGAGAGAGAGAGAGAGATTTCCTTGTGTGTGTGTGAGAGAAAGAGTGTGTGTGTGTGTGTGTGTGTGTTATACTCATGTGTTGTTTATGTTGTCTTGATTTTTTCGCCTATGTATCCTACAAGGCCCAAAAGTTTTTTGTACTTATAAGGCCCAAAACTTGATATTTGGATTTCAGCTAATGCAGTGACAAGTTCGAGCCATCCGTTCGAAGTAAACGGTTGAAATCTAAACTGTCCAATCTCAAATAAATAGTTGGGACTATTAGAATGTCAAACTGGGGAAATATCATAGCAGTAAATCTATTACCAAATGTACTGGACTGGAGTTTTAAATAGCTGTTTCGGAGAATGTGGTGACCAGGTTCGAACCCGAGGTTCCACATAATAGTCAGCACAACCAAACAACTAGGTTGCAGTAATGAGGACAACTTTATAATACATTGAATCATGATGTCAAAGTTAAAATATATTGAATCGTTTATTTCAAAATTTATATTTTATTCAAGCTTAGATTTTATACAAATAGAAATAAATTGAAATTATTAATAGAGTTACTATACTATGACTCATATGCCAATTATAAAAACATAAGAAAACATTCTTTCAAAAAAAAAAAACATACTTTCTAATACATTGAATCACTTAGTCAAAAATAATTAAAAAACATTGAACAATTAATTTTATAATTTATATTCTATTCAAGATTTGATTATGTTCAAAAAGAATAAATATAAATTATTAGATATAAATGAAATAATAATTATATTTAACCATAATAGTTACTTTTTTCTTTTCGGTCAACTAGCCTAGTGGCTAGATTCGCACACTTTTGAATTGTGGGAAATCCAGGATTCAAACTTTGACCCCCGCAAATAATGTCCCTCCAAGCTACTATCTAAGCGTCACTTACGGGACAACGTAACAATTACTTTACTATGGTCTAAATATATGTTGAAAAAACTTCAGAAAACATAACAATAAAAGTATTTCAAGAATTTTTTTGATTAATTAGTCTTGTAAATGTAATACACATACTAAGCGTGTCTAGAATACTTAGCATGTGCATTAACTTAGTACTGAATACATTAAAATTTACAACATAAAAGCTACAAATGAATATAACATCTATACAAGTTTGTACATTTGATACAACAATCCTAGAAATCCAATACATTCTAATAGTAAACACTTAAAATCTTGCAAATAATCTGCAGCCGTACGAACATGTACCTGATGATAATCCATTCAGCTACATAACTGCTGCCTCTTGACATAAAAATATGCTGATCTGAAACATAAAAGGATTTGGATGCGACATAATGTCTCAGTGAGCTCTACCTAATCCTAGGTTGTAGGTAACCTCGGGGAAACCTACGGTTACCACGTGTCTACGACACAACCATTCAGTTGATTATACGTGTGTGAAATCTTAGATACCTATACAATCGTGCATACCTAAGATCGTCATAAGCTTCTACGTATTCATAGTCTACAAGTCTTGTTAAATGCTCTGCATGCCATGGCGGTCCGGGGAAACTAAGACCACTACGTCATGATACTATAATAGCATCATGGCCTATTCATAACATGATCCTGAACTGGACGATCGGGAAAGGTACTAAGATAGTCAACAATGTGCTCTCATAATCTTGTCCTAATACATAAGCATATATATATTTCATAGCATAACATAATCGTATCGTATCATGATTCATAAACTGTTCATTTTATGTTAGAGAGTTAGCGTGTAACAAACAACATTATCTTGGTTCATTTTACGGATGAATCCAGAGTGGAGTAACCCCGAAATATAATCCCATGACATAACTAGTGAAATTCCCAACGGAGATTAACACCGGACTCCTCTTAATGCCGTGCGGGCCTACCTTGCAGAGCGTATCCCGTCCCCCTTAACGTGAACCTCTCGTATCCCCCTGGCATGGATAACGGAAAGACACGACATGTTCATACTTATATAGTCTTATTCATACATAAGAGGCTTATGACTTATACTTACTTGGAAATATTACCACGGGTCCGTCACCTACCTGTATAGCGGTAAATACCTACCTGCTTGCTCTTGTTCATACATGAACTAGACCTAATGTACTTAGGTTACATAATAGCATGGTTATTCTCGACTATCTAAGTCGAGGTTCTATAAGTTCCCAATACTTAGAGGTCATATGCCACCTGTCGTACCCCAATTTTTGATCCGAAAATCTCACTGACACGCGTCGCTTGACCCTGATCGATCTCTGATGTTTCAGTGAAAAATTCGGCAGAGGTATTTTAAAATACCTCATATTTGATTCCGAGTCGGGCCCTCTTCTCTCTTCATTTTATTTTTATCCTTTATTTTTAGTTTAAATTTCCATCTTTTATTCCTTTAAAAAAAATCAATCAAATTATTTTATTTAATTTTAAATCTCAATTTTATTTTTTTAATTTTAATTTTAATTTAATTATGTTTAGCCTTTATCTTGTTTTCTTTATTATTATTTATTTTTTATTATTTGATAAAAATCCAAAAAAAGGCTGTCACACGCTCCATTTCATCTCAATCCAAGAATTACAGTCCAAAGCCACCAAAATCGTCCAAATCCAAAGTTTATAGGCTGTCACGCGCCTTCACATTCTGAAATCTAGGAACAAGCTTTCCTATCCCAATCCAAAAATGCAGATTTTCTGCACTTCTTCAACAAACCCTAGTGCCAATCCCTTCACTATATAAGCTAACCTGCATAACACGAAAAAAAACATAATTTCTAGCCAAAAAACGCACAAGAATCATCATCGACAATCTGCAGCTCAATTTTCACAAATAACATTCATCAACCAAAACAACACAATCACGATAACAAGTTTCACGCCAAAATTCATCAGCCAGTTTTGACACACAAAGACGAATCCGAACCTGCAAGAATCAAATTCTTAAACCAAAAAAACCTCAAAACCACAACCAATCGGCCATCTTCACAGAACTCACGCAAGGGACCTGAAAGCACAGCGCAATCAACACACCAACCGAATCAGCAACAAACCAAACCGGTTCACCATCTTATCTCACACAAACCGTCACCAAACTCATCCCAAAACCTCCATAATCCAATCGACCTACACACAAACTCCATTCAATCGTCACAAACGACGACAACTTCACGTGAGGATACAAGCCACATCCAAACCGGACTCAATATCATCGAATCTGAACCAGAAGCAAAAGAAACACATCAGAACCCGAGAGAAGAATAAAGAGGTATATTTTCGAATTTTAATCTCTAGATCTAAGGTCGTAGGTTAGTTTTTTTTGGAATTGAGTTTGGAAACGGAATCAGGAAGGTAGGTTACATAGGAAAAGAGTTTTTTTTATTTTTAAAAGAGGTTGCTTTGGTGTTTCCGGCGGCGGCGGCGCCGTCCATGGAGGCCAACCACCGCAGGAACACCTCTATCCACTCTTGTCCTCCGAGGAGGACCTAGGAGAGAAGACAGAGGTTTAGGCTCTCTTCTAAGAAGAAGAGAGAGAAAGGTCATGAAGAAATGACGGATTTTCTCTCTTACAGCCTTTATATAGGCTCTTGTAGTCTAATGCGCGTGGGTGCACGGTTCTACCATGCACCCTCGCCTCCTATGTGCCTTGATCAAGATCTAAGGGCCCTTGATGCCTTGATCCTTGATCAGATATAAGCTGTTTGATTTATCTGATGGCTGTAATCAATTCAGTTATAACCCTACCCGCCCCATCTCAATAAACTGACCCAACTGTTTACCCAACCGACCCATTTTGTTTTGCAGTCCATGCTCTTTTTTTTTTTTTTCTTTTCTGTTTGTTAACTGCACCCCAATTATACTGCTGCAACCCCACCTTGTGATTGAACCCCATTTTTTATTTTCAAGTCTTGCATGCGTTATATTTTTATCTTTTAGCTTTGTAATTATTTAATTTATTTTTTTATATTTTCTCATGCATATTTTCGGATTAGATTTGTTATTTTGTTCATATATTTATTTATGTCATTTATTTATTTTACAGCAAGGACATTAGAATGTAAACTAGGCTTAATGTAAATAATTTATTTTTTTTCTTGCAGACTTTAGAATGTATATTAGGCTTTAATGTAAATCATGCATGTGTGCGTGTGTGTATGCTTTATTTTTATGTTTTATAGTTTAGGTTAGAAGGGTTTTGTGGTGATCGAACGTCACCTCAAAATACATACGCTTTATAGCACAATTAATTAAATAAAATCAAGAGGTTCCTATAGGATACTATGGATATTTAGGGTGCTAACACCTTTCCTAAATATAACTAACCCTTAATCTTTTAAAATGGTGTTTGAACTTTTTTCCATTCTTTTGAAAAATTAATTAAAAGTTCAGTCGTGAATAAAAGTGAGTCAAACGCTAATCAAATAGCCTTGATCTCCGAAAAATGACGCGGCACTACCCAAACGTAATACATGTTATTTTACTCTCGTGTGCTATGTGTTGCCGATCAATGGTTAATGTTTGCTCGCCTATTTCCCTTTTACAACTTAAAAAAAATGTAAATTAGGCACTTGACATTGAGGGGTTCGTAGTTTAGGAAAAGAATGCAAGAAACGGGCCTCAGACGGCCCTTGTTAGACCACATGACGAGTTGACAGCATTCAGAATGCTGTCAAACTCGCCCCCAACTCGCCATAAGCGAGTAGCCTCTAGTGTTTACACCCCTTAAGTGAGTTAACTCGCTTATAGCGTGTTTCATCAGCTCTAGAAATGCAGAAATTGTATTTTTTTTTCTCAAAAACCTCAAAATCAAGATCCCTAATGCATGTTATATACCCAGAAACATAAAAATCGTAATATTGAGTAGTATGGCAAACACTAACAACATTTCTTGGCAATTTATGGCACAAAGGGTACTAATTTCTCTAATTCATAAACTAACATAATCATGATTTCTCACATAATCACACACACTAACCCAAGGAATGATCTAACTAGAGAACTCACTTTATGATTTCTGAATATTGGGACAACTTCAAGCTTTGAGTTCCAACATGCCAACCACACCCTAGCCCCATGATCTTGATTTAAGAAGGAAAAGAATTGGAATCATGCTTAACCCAAACCTCTATTGATTTCTAAGACCAAGAAGGAATCATAACATGCACTTAATCATCAAAGAAGGAAGATTCATGATGGATTGGTGAAGGAAGGAGGAAGGGGGCGGTTCTAGAGAGAGGGAGACAATGGAATTATGAAGATATTTGGGAGAAAAACATATAAATATCCCTGTTAGGCAAAGTTACCATTATGCCCTCCCTTTAGGCGTACTTAAACGGATACTAGTACTAATACTGCATGACAATTATTCTTCGTCGTATTTGACTTTCAATTGATAAACTTCAATATACTGATGAGTGGGTTGTTGCACTCTACCCCCCATAAGGAAATTTCGTCCTTGAAATTTAGAATTACCTTAAGATACCTATGTTTAATACTCAACATCTATGTTTTCTGGTTCCCACATAGTTTCGCCACTAGGTGAACTCGTCCGGTTGACATATGGTCCACTAATCAATCTGGTTTTGACGGAACATTAAGTCCAACTTTTGTCATAAGGCATTCAATTCTACAGATTACTACGGATCCGGAGTACACTTCTTTATCTGACAACATGAAATGCATCATGTTGCTCTTCTATAACTATGCATGTCTCGCAGATAAACTATTGACTGATACTCTTGAGTATCTAAAATGGTTCGCATCCCTTGACAAATCCTTAGTTCTGAAAGTTATTCGAATTTTCCACTTCAGGCGTAAGCACAAGAAAACATGTTTTCTTTTAAAGAATTCAAAAGATCTTCGCCTCTTACCTGCATAACTTATCCAACTACTCTGTGTCGTTCTTATCTTTCCTCAAGATCTTAAAGAAGCCTCCAAACCTTTGCGAATATTCTTAAATGATGTTCCCAACCTTGGTCTTAGGTTCCAATATACATCCATTAAAAATGAATCTCCCCGACATACTAATTTAACGGTTAACCATTGCTTTAAATGGCCTTGATATCATGACCTTAAATTGCCTAAGTTGAATAATTCCCACAACACCTTTCTTGGTTACGATTCACGAGATAACTTATACACCTCGGATATAGAGAAAAAACAAAACCAATCCCAATGATCCATCTGACAAGTATTACCAAGTTCCTTATTCCACATATTCTTATAAATCTGACTTAGACTACCAGTACTTGAACACCTTTATTAAATCTTTGAAAATCCCATACGATCTTCCAATAAACTGGTTGTTGATCCCGTTGACTTTACCCCCATCATCTTCCCTGATTTCTCATGGAATAAACTCAACGTGACACTATTTCATCACCTGTCGGAGGTACTAACTAACAAGCACAATCCATAATCATATCTTAGTACAATTGTATTACTTGACAAGTACATTAAGCATAGCTTCTTTCCGAGTATTAGTGCACCACCTAACGAGTACACAATAGGCAAAGGTAGTACGACTGATGGATTATCCCATAAAATATCTTCATATATTGTCATAAATCGTTTCTTCATTTATGTTGAGCTTATATCCTTCTTACATCTTATTACCTTTTTAACACTTACTTGTAGAATGCATGATTTTGTATGTGAACAATATGTCCCAATTGTTAGTATAAAGAATTTGATTATCCCTTTTTCCTCTTTATCTCGTATTCATAACTTAGGCATACACAATCACCTAACTTAGGTCATGAAGGATCTCCAACTGGCGTGACAACATCTTTTCTTCATACTTCAAGAATGATGAGTTTATCCATCTGAAATCCATCTCTAATTAATATCTGATACTATCAATCTCATTATGAGTAGTGTCCTTTCATTTCAAATGCTCATTACTACACTTGCTATTTCCAATGCTACCTTGAGCCATAGAAAACCTTTTAAGTACCACATTCATTTCTTTTGCCTCACGCCGATCTCTTTTATAGCCGACTAATATATCATGTGTATACTATGAGATCACTGAGCTGTATTTCCATTACCATACTAGAGGCGATTCCAATGTCTCTTTCCTTACTTGGATAAGGATATGTCCATCATATTGTTATTACGTCTTTCCGATTACTTGAGTCTCATCACTACTGAATTTGATGGGTTGGAAGAATCCTTATCCATCTCCTATGCTTTCTCACTAGAAATCGTTTCTTGGCTTGAATTGTTACCATTTATTATATCTCATGTAAATTTTATTCCAAAAGTCCAAGGCTTTGCGTAATTCGTTAATTCCTTACCGATCAATCTCCGCTGCACCACTCTGATTCATCCGCTACATTTAGTCATAAATATCAATCTGTTGAGACTTGTGGAATTTCACCACCTTGCTGCCGCATAATTATCTTAATCCCCATATCATCCTTGGAATCTACATGTCGCGAACAGAGGGGCTAGTTTACTCTACTTGCTGCTTCATAAGGTTAACTCACATAACTGACGTATCATATATTCGTGCCGCTTTCCTTTTGAACCGATACTACATACTTGAGAGTTGAGTTTCCTTGTATCCTTCCATTCTGACATAGTGGTACACACACTTAAGACTTTTTCCGAACATTTCGACTTCTAAAATATAACATATGCATATTCATATCCTCACATGCCATGCCTTGTTAAATAATGACAATACTCATTTGATACTTTTCTTTCAAGAAAGCTTTAAAAAATTTAGCATATGGGTCCTTGGAATGAAGAGGTACATATTTTAAAAAAAACATTGCAAAACTAAGCTCATTGCGGCACTGCAGAACCACAGAACAAGTCGACAACACGTACTTGTGCTGTCAAACTCGCCTGAGGCATGCTCTAAGCGAGTAGCTCGCTCACAATTCGCTTAAAGCGAGTTGGCTCTGTATTTTACTCACTTGGAGTGAGTTCTACTCGCATTGGGCGAGTTTGGGCTGAATTATCATCCAGGTAAAGCTAACGTTGTTGCTGATGCTTTAAGTAGGAAGACTCTTCATATGTCTGCTTTGATGGTTAAAGAATTTGAGCTGCTCGAACAGTTTAGAGACATGAGTTTGGTTTGTGAGTTGTCACCTCAGAGTGTGATGTTGGGTATGCTTAAGATTAACAGTGAGTTCTTGAGTAGTATCAAGGAAGCGCAGAAAGCAGATGTGAAGTTTGTTGATCTTTTAGTTGGTGGAAA
>Ga0228711_1011250_pt1 | contig 11431 bp, 3 predicted proteins | sample MedpolnodulmetaG_2_FD_177996 | JGI IMG/M metagenome (GOLD analysis project Ga0228711, IMG submission 177996) | Root nodule microbial communities from Medicago polymorpha collected in Santa Monica, California, United States - brown nodules | ecosystem: Host-associated > Plants > Roots > Nodule...
AACTTAACTTTCTTCCTGCACAAAGAAAGACCTCATTGGAAATTTAGTGTAACAGAATACTTGCTAACTATCAAATAATATTAACTTAACTTTCTTCCTGCACAAAGAAAGACCTCATTGGAAATTTAGTGTAACAGAATACTTGCTAACTATCAAATAATATTAACTTAACTTTCTTCCTGCACAAAGAAAGACCTCATTGGAAATTTGATGATAATTAGAAATTGGATCAGAAGTATAACACTGTACTATCCAGGGATATGAGCTGGCCAGACCAAGTCAAATTTAGGACAAAATAATATGATGATTCTTGTTGTGTATTCTTATGTCTGTAGAATAAACATAATGCAATCAAGTAAAAATTATAGGGTTAATAGTGCTTTTCACCCCTGTAATATAGGTCATTTTCGATTTTCGCCCCTATAAAATTTTCGGTTTGGTTTCCGTCCTCGTAAAAAACAAAATTTTCCGGAAAACCCCCCTCTCCCATCCAACTCAGCAGATTCGCTTATCTGGCGTTGAGTTGGCATTTTTATTTCATTTTTTATTTTTTTTAATTGGCCACATGTAAAAAAAAATTCCACATCAGATTTTATTTTAAAAAAATTTTAAAATTAATTTGAAAAAATCCAAAAAATCATAAAAATATTCATATTATTTTCAAAAAATTTTAAAACTAAGATTTTTTTTCTAAAATAAAAAAAATCTGAAAAAACATTAAGATTTTTTTGTTTTTTTACGAAATTAAGAAGATTTTTAAAAATTCTGGAATTTAACAAGTTTTTTTCTGAAAAAAAATTATTACCAATTTTTTTTCTAAAATTTAAAAAAATTAGAAAATATAATCAGATTTTTTTCGAAATTAAAAATATTTTAAAAAATTCTGGAATTTAATTTTCAAAATACAAAAAAAAAGAAAATTTTCAAAATTTTAAAAAAATAATCATATTTTTTTCAACAAAAATAAATTTCTGGGAAAAATTTTATTTTTTTAAAATCTGGATACAAATTTAGAAAAAACTCAATTTTTTTATTCCATAATTTTTATAAAATCTTTTTCGAAATTAAAATATTGGAATTTTATTTTTTTTTACGAAATTATGAAGATTTTACAATTTTTCCATTTTTGCCATCATCGTGGAAATTCCATTTTTCCTAGAATTAAGCTCTTCGTTAGAGGAGGCTGAAATCATAAAATCTTATAAAAAATTTCTATCTATCTGAAACTTAATGTATTTCAAAATTTTCTAAAATAATTCGAAAAAGTTCAGATTTTTCTTTCAAAATTAAAAAGTTTCTTTTTTATATACAAAGAAAAAAATTTGGTAATAAAAAACATTTCCAGATTCTTTTTTAAAAGAATCCGTAAAAAAAAATCTTGAATTTTTTTCTAATTTTTACAATATTTTAATTTTAAATTAATATAAATGAATTTATATTTTTTTTGGATTTTTTTAATTTTTAAAAATAAATTTCAGATATTTTAATAATAAAATCTTATGTGGCCAATTAAAAAAAATGAAAAAAAAAGCCAAGTCAGCGCCACATAAGCGAATCTGCTGAATTGGATGGGGGAAGGGGGTGTTCCGAAATTTTTTTTTTTACGAGGACGGAAACCAAACCGAATATTTTATAGGGGCTAAAACCGAAAATGACCTATATTACAGGGGTGAAAAGCACTATTAACCCAAAATTATATTTGCATTGAAATTATATCATTTGTGATAATGTCAAAGAAGAGGGCACTTAAAAATAAATTGATGAGTTCTTCGGCACTTAAGTGCCGAGGTTTTTTTTTTTTTTTCTTCCTTTTTTCGTCGGCACTTAACTGCTGAAGGAACTTTGGTAGTTAACTGCAGCCGGTTCTAAACTTCGGTAGTTAACTGTCGTAGGGGTATTTTCGTCTTTTACATGTGTTTTTCAGCCATATCATATGTGTCAACAACAATTATCCAATTTGATTGCTTATGAGAGCGTAAGGAGTCAACTTATAAGCAATGTATTTTGTGGTGTATTAACCTGCAAAGTTAGCAAGAACTGACAATTTCGACATGTTTGTAAAGAGTTGCACAACGTTGATGATCATTTATCATTAAAGAATTAGTAGTGAGTTTATTTGTTTGTATGTTTTCTAATGATTTCATGAATTTATTTAAATACATAAAATTTAGGAAAAATCAGTTAAATATGGGATTAATAATATATCACCACCAAAAAATATATTACCACGGAAAAAAAATCAAAGTAGTTATACAATATGGGGTATATATTAAGATGAAATTGGAAATTAGCAAGACATAGTGTTTCCTTAGCTAAACTATGGACAACACTACTGACTTATCTCCGAATGAACTTCAATCCAGAGTTCGCTAAATCGGTCAACAACAAGTGCCTACAGTCATGAATTATGGCCATAAAATCAGAGACACTTTCGCCTTGTATATACTGTGTGCCACAACTTTGGAGTCTGTTTCAAAGTCCATGTTCACCAGGTTGAGTTCGTTCAGCCACTGCATCACGTGTAAAAGTCCCAAGGCTTCCCCCATGTCTACATCAAGTGAAGGGGTGAGCCAAGTTGTTCGGCCTGCCACAAAATTTACTATAGTATCTCTTATGCAGGCTCCAAAACCGATCTTGTTGAAGGAATTGGAAAAGGATGTGTGGACTCTACATTTGAATCTCCCTACACTCGGTTTTGTCCATCAAAATGTTTCATGAGGCGTGATGTTGTTATTGCTGCGAGGTCTCTTTTCTTGTACATTCATCCAACTACTTAAGAAAGCTTCAGCTCGATCACCAATTTTTTGGATCGTTTCCGCAACATTGTTTCAATTTTTTTTGTTTTGATGTTTCCAAATACTCCATAAAGTGACCACACAAATCTGTTTTTGAGGGACATCTAGATGTTGAAGCAAAGAAAAAACCATCTCAGCAGAAGAAGAAGCAGGTGTCTGAACCTGTTGAATATAATGCCATAAGCTTAACCACTCCCAACAACCAATGCTTTTGTTGCACTCAAGAACAAATGCTTTCTGTCTTCGTCATATTCATTACAGATAGCAAAATATTAGGACAATTTACTCCTTTTGCAAGAAAACGCACCCAAGTCGGCAAGCAATTTCGGCATATACCCATATGAAGTTCTTGATTTTTTGTGGAAGTTTGAGTTTCCATACATTTTTCTTTCAGAATTCATAAGGAAATAACTAAACATTAATTGTGTAATCTTTCAAAGATGCATTACTGTAGAATTCTTCAGGAATTCATTAAAAAGATTGAGTTTCTATTTTTTAAGCAATCCTTTAGGGATGTACTAAAGTTGAATTCTTCAGGAATTCATTGGAATAATTTAGTTGTTCAATCCTTAAGGGATGCATTGCAGTTGAATTCTTCAAGAATTCATTAAAAAAATTGAGTTTCTTAAGCAATCCTTCAGGGATGCGTTCCTTTTTTTTTAATATAATATGGTTCTTCCGAAATTATACTATAGATAGATGTGATCAATCTCTCATGCAATCCTTCAGGGATGCAATAATGTTGAATTAGAAATAAATAAACACTATATAATTTATAATGATAGTGTTTATCTATAAGACACTGATTTCATTTGATGGAATTGTAACAGTAGCCTATGATCATCATTACAACCATATTATAATTGATAAAGAAGAGTCATGTACCTTCATAATAAATTATTACTACTACTGATTCAAAAACACAAACATATATGAATTCATTTATCATTATTATTATTTTTAAAGAAGCGTATATGAATTCATAAGAACAATTAAATAGGCACTAAAAGATACCATGAATATCATAATCGAATACCCAAAAGAAAACAATTTTTAATGATTTTTTGCAATCACGTTAAATAACAAAACAAACTACGAATCAATTAAATAGATTATATTCATACCTTAGAGCTGATAACGTGTTATGAAAATAAGTAAATAGAAACAATAATAGAGAGAAAGAGAAGAAGAGAGAATACAGAGAAGTATTCATATTCACTGATGTGTATCACAATGTTACAAATGATCTCTATTTATAGAGTAATAGAGTAGCTTATAAACTAAACCCAATATCTTAGTAGTATGACCCATTAACTCATTTGCTATTTGAACATCCACTGTTAATATTTATATCAAAATAGACCTTTTAATTATGAAATGACCAACTTCATTTGGCGATCAAAGCAGAAGTTAAAGCGTACGTGTTCTTACTTAACAAAATTGAACTAGTAATTAATCTCCTAAACTTCATCCATATAATATAAGGAAATAAAAATCGGATATATCTTACATATTGAAGGTAAAAAAATGGCATAAATCTTCCATATTCACATCATGAAATGGTAACATGGAAAGAGGAAAAAATATTGCGGACTTTATAGTTTTTATGAAAACAAAATGGGCTTGAGAGGTAATAGATTTCAAATTTTTTTGAAGGATTATACTTAATGTATCCTATCCAATTTTGTTATGACAAAAACAAGATAGGCTATAGAGAAATGTATTCTCAATCCAAATAGAATTATTTGAAAATTTAATTATTAGGCTTATTATTTTATAAGTTATTTCAGACATTAATTAAAACACAACATATGAATTACCAATGAAAAAACTCACTCTACTCACAAATCTAATTAATAGGTTACCAAATCATAGTAGCAAGACCAAAGCTTCAAGTAAAGCTTCAATATCAAAATTAAATTTAAACCTTAAACAAAAGAGAACTACACGATTTAAGAGCAATGATGAATAATTGTTCCAATCCTCAACAGTGGAACAACATTTGATCTTTAAATCAAAGTAAATTGCAGACTTTAATAATTTCAATATAGAAAAAGACCAAGAAAATGCACTAGTCTTTTCCATTGACAATATTTGAAATGAGTTTCAGATAAGAAAATTACTCTTCTCCCATTAAAAAACACTCACTCTCAACTGAATGGACGAAAGTATCCTTGCATGATTTAAGTCACGCTTGGTACTTTCAACGTGAGTTAACTCAGACAAGTCGTAAATCCAGCGTGACTTAACACACGGTGCGTGTTGTTATAGAACAACAACTCATAAACATAACCATTCACTTTCAAAGCATTTCAAAACATCACCAAGTACGATTTTTTCCCCTTCAAGTGATATTTTGCTCATTCTTGCGCCATTAATAGTCAATTTCTCCCACAAAATCAAGTAAGTGTTTGCATTGGGTTTTTTTGGTTTAAAATTTGGTATTTTTGGAGAAATTTTACATTTTTAGAAATTTGGTTTGCATGTTAGTTTTTTTGATGAATTAAGTTATAAATTGTTGTTTAGAAGTTGATTAGAGTAGGTTTGATTGAAATGTTGTAGGTTAGAGTTAGGTTGAAGTTAAGAATTGTTAGAAATTGTGTTGAACTCTAGGTGTTTGATAAATGTCTCAATGAAAATTTGTTTGTTTTTTGCATTGTTAATGATGAAATTAGTTAGAAATTGGTTTATTAATGTTGATTATAGTTAGTTTGATTGCAATGTGATAGTTTGCGGATTACAATCACACTGCCGAAATTTAACTGTTGTTGTTGAATAGTTAGAAATGACACAATGTCCCTATGAAAAAATTCATTGATTTTTTGCTTTTTGAAATATTTTGTAGATATGTCTTAGAGGCCTGATAGAATTAGGTTAGGGAGGGATTCTACTACCGGTAGTGCACGGGCCAAAAAGGTCGCACATGACCCTCCTCAGGCTCAACCTAGTGGACGGAGACAGGGGGCACGAGAATTGGTAGGGGTGATGACGCAGAGGGTACAACGTCACAGATGGGTGCGTCTTAGATAGTGGATCCGACGCAGTATCAACATCGACATCAGTATGAGGCATATCAGCCTCAATATGAGCGTGCTCATTTGCAGGAGGGTGAGGCTTAGGAGGAGCAGGCCCAGGAGGAGTAGGGTGGACTGCAAGGCTTTCCTGAGGAGCCTACTGAGTTGTCGCTTCTACTGAATTTCAATAAACACGTGGCATGCATGATATGGGCCGATGTTCAAGTAAGTATAATTGTTTAATTTTATTTTAATGATATGTTAAATTTTATGATTTATTCATGTTAAAACAATTTAGACTTAAATGCAATTTTGATCCCCCTATTTTTGAATTTGTTACCTTTTGATACCTCGTTTTCTAAAACCGGATTTTTTATCCCCCTATTTAAAAAGTCAATGAAAAATTCTAGTCTCTCTCCTATTTGAATGATGTGACGTGCTCATAAATAACATGGATCTTACATGACATTGCTTAGACGATCAATCAAATGAGGTGTCAAATCCATGTCATTTAAATTAAAATAGAGTAAATTACATTCTCCTTCCTTTAAAGATACTTAAATTACACTCATCTCCCTCTTATGTTAAAATATACACTTCCCTCCCTTGAAAAGTAAAATATACACTTCCCTCCCCTATAAGATGCTTGAATTACAACTCTCTCCCTTAATAATTAAATATGCAATACACTTTAATTGATTTTAAGACAAATAATATTTTTATGATATATACTAATTTTGAACCACCATATAAGAAAAATAAATTCATTTCTTCATAATTTAAATGTCTATATAATTAAATTTAAATATTTTGTTATTAATTTTATAATTTATAGTATAAAATTAACTTTTAAATAACCATACTTTATTGTCTTTAGTAATTTTCCACATATTTTAATTTTATCTTTGGTTGTTTCATATTTTATAATAGAGTTTAAAACTATAGGTTAATGAAATTGTGAATAAAAAATAGCAAAAAAATATGTATTCAAATTTTGATTATATTAAAATAGACCCGCAATACTATTTTTTTTTGTTGAAGTGTTTTAGATTATTGTTTTTTTTGCTAGATTATTAAAAAAAAAAAAATTGAGGGAGTAAAGTGTAGATTTTAACATAAGAGGGGAGGAGAATGTAATTCAAGCTTCTCTTTAGGGAGGGGGGTAAAACTTTTTCTAATATGTTTTGAATAAGAGGGGAGGGGAGTATATATTTTAACATAAGAGGGAAAGTGAGTTTAATTCAAGAATCTTTGAGGGGAGGGGAGTGTAATTTACTCATTAAAATATGATCATAAAATTGTATTATTAGAATTTTAAAAAAGAATATGAAAATATAATGTCTATTTTATTCAAGAACCCTAATTTATAAAATCCCTAAATTGATTTTCAATCGGCCCCTAAATCTCAAAATAATACGCGTGTTCACCGATTTTTCCCCCAAATTGATTATTCAAGAGATGGAGTTCCAACTGTAGCTGAGTTCATCCTTCTTTCAATTTTCTTCTTTGATTTTGCATGTATCACGATTTCATCTTCACCGCCAAAAACTTACGTGAATTAATCCTTTATGCGCTCCTTGAACCTTTATCTTTGCTTTAGTAATAGTATTAATGGTTGTGATGATTAATTTTAAGAACATGGATGGTGATACGATTATGTGAAAAAATGTATTAGGTTGATTAATTTATTCAATATCCCAATACTATATTATGGAAGAAGGAGGGCGACAGTGACTCATGAAGGGGTGGGAAGAAGAAAGAAGGTTGATTAATTTCAGATTTAGGGGCTCATTGAGAATCAATTTGTGGATTTTATAAATTAGGGTTCTTGTCTAATATAGAAATCTTATTTTCAGATTTTTTTTTTAAAATTCTAATTATATAATTTTATGATTATATTTTAATTTAAATGACATGGATTTGACACCTCATTTGGTCGACCATATAAGCAACGTTACGTAGGATCTATGTCATTAATGAGCACGCCACATCATTTAAATAGGAGGGCTGCTAAATAGGGGGGGTTGAAAATCCGGTTTTAAAAAATGGGGTATCAAAAGTTAACAAATTCAAAAATAGAGGGATCAAAATTGCATTTAAGCCAACAATTTAAATTGACTTAAATTATGCGTTAGTTTAACCGATGCGCGTTATTTTAAATGATGCGCGAGAATTTAAATTACGCGTGTAATATTAGATTACACGCGATAATTTAAATTACGTGCAATAATTTAAATTAGGCGTGACAATTTAAATTACCCCGCAAGAATTTAAATTACGCACGTCATTTTCAATTGCACGCGTCATTTTAAGTTACGCACATCAATTTAAATTACAAGCGTTAGTTTAAGTGACGCGCGTCAGTTTAAATTACGCGCGAGACTTTAAATTACAAGCGAAAATTTACCCCTCATATAAGAACATGTTGAGTTTACCAAAATGCCCTTCTATATAAAAGTCTCAACCATAAATTAACTGATACTGATAACTGACTCAATCAATAAGCGGGATGTTATACTTGATGTGTTTGAATTGAATGGTTAGTTGATTTTTATTAGAGATTGAGGAGTAATATGTTTTGGTAGTTTAAGAGTGAATGACATTTTGGTAATTTAGGAGTGGAGAGTATTTTTTTGAAGTTAGTAGAAGCTTGAGGAATTAAGGTAATAGAAGTGAATAGTAAAAAGGGGGTTTAAGTGAATTAAATGTGTAGTGTTATTTTTATGAGGTAGAATAGTGACCAAGCGCAATAAGAGTTAAGTGAACCAAACACAATACATGAGAATATAAAAGAGCGGTAGTCTACACAATTTAAGGTTAGAAAATCATTTTCCATGTTTAGGAGTAAGAGACAAAGAGATGGAATGAAGGTAATAAAGGAGCAAAAGGGGATCCAAAAGGAGAAATAAGAGAAAACTCGAAGAACCAAAGGGAAGAGTTAGAAGCTTGTAGGAGGATAGATTATTGGATTAAGAGGTAAGAAGGAAAGTTATTTTCACCATTTGAAACTTATGAGCAATTGAGTAGTTGTGGTTGTGTATTTTCGTCCATTTTCATGAATTATTGTACTGAATCTTTAATGTCAATTTCGTGCTTTAATTATTGTGGTTATTTTGAGTATAAGATAAGTTGTGAAACCATGTTGTTCTTGTATGAGAATCCATGTTTTATTATGATAAGTTAGTGTTTTTGAGTTTTAAGCTTAATTGAATGAAATTCAAGAAATTGAAGATGAATGATGTTAAATTTGAATTCTAGCTTCTTGTTATGACATTGGGTATGTGAATGTTCTGTTCCTAGGAGTTTAAAGTGATAAGTTCATGGTCTAAAAGTGATTATGTGGTGTTCTTGTGTTTTTGGAAAAAAGGTTGGAAAATCATGAGTTTGGATGTGGAAATAATGTTTTGGTGTGTGTTAAGTGTTTATAATTGAAGGGGATAACCTAGGGTATTGTTTTTGGAAGATTAAAATATGTTGGGGGTTAATTTAAGGGTTTTGGAAGTGATTATTTAGTGAAAATCGTGTTTGAAAAGCTGATTTTTGACTTTTTACGCGGTGATTATCGATTACCCAACCTTTCGTACTTCATGGGAGCAAACTCTGGGAGGGGTAATCGATTACCTGGATGTGGTAATCGATTACCACAAGCAAATTTTGCCTAGAATTGCTGTTTTTCAAGTGTAATCGATTACCCAAGTATGGTAATTGATTACCAACTTCCAAAACTTGTGAAAATGCATTTTTAACTACTCCAAATGTTTCCAAACTTGTTATTAAGAGTGGGGACTTATTTCTATCAACCAAAGGATGTTTAGGATAACGAAAATGAAGTAGTTTGATAAGCTTTATGGTAGTTTGTGTTGGATAGTAATTGAATGGATGAAATGTCTAAGGTGGAGTATGATTATGTTAGTAAAAGTTATGTGTTTGAAACATTTCTTAACTAATTGTAAACTGAGTGATGATAATGATGTAGTGATGATGTTGACTTATTGATGTTAATAAATGATGATGTGATGAATGTATGACGATGTTGATGTGATAAATATATGATGATGATGATATAATGATGATGATGATAAACAGTGACGTTGAAAATGACGATGATGAATAGTGACGTTGAAAATGATGATGATGATGAACAGTGACAGTGAATATATAAAATGACAATGTTGTTGATGATTATTTGTTGAGTCGTGTGAATGTATGCATTGTTGAGTCATATGAGATGTTCATGCATTCATGATTAGTCCAAGTGACGATGATAAGTGACGATGAGATCATTCGGAAACATAACTTCGATATCCAAAACGGTACCACATGCATATAAAGTTGAGTAGAGACTTGCGTGCATAGAAGTCTATGTGGAAATTGTGTATTTAACTATGTCAATCTATTTCAAAGATGTGTACGTGACTATGTGTGTCTATGTGGTAATTGTGTGATTGACGATAATGATGAAGTGTGAATGATATGTATTCGACTTGGTGATAAAGTGAAGATGTGAATACATGTTATATTCTTGTGACGATGATTTGAGATTTTGTTGTATTTATTTAGTTAATCAAATGAGAATGCATGTGAACATGATATTGCTTAAGATGAATATATGCTTATATTATGTTATGAGTCCTAATACTATGCATGCGTTCGTATCTTCTTTATGTTGAACATATATCTTACCCTCCAGCGGTTTTTGATCGCCTAGTCAGCGTGAGTATCCGAGGACGGCTTGGCGCCTTCTCGTCTTTTTATAGCTTTCGATTTTTGAGTCTTATCTAGCGGTGCTCTGATTAGGATGTTGGGATATTTTATTTATACTTTGGAGTTAAGTTTGAGGAACCATTAAGTTCACATTGATGATGTATCTTAGATGTGATATATGACTTTGTTTTGTTTGAAATGTTATTTCCGCTGCGACTGTGTATGTACATGATGATCTATGCATGATTTAGATTGATGAAGTAGTAACACCTTGAAATTATATGATTAATTATTGCATTTATGATTTAATATTGTATGTGGGGTTTAAGGGTGTTACAGATCTTACCCTCTATAAAAATGGATGTGAAGAAACATGTTTACCCTGATTCAAGCAAGGGGCTTGAATGACATCAAACATATCTCTGTATTGGAAAGTGTAGTTTTGCCCTTTCATTAGCTTGTGTTGTGGATTTTTAGTTGAAATGAATTTGAACCATTACTTTGATCAAATGACTGCATTTAATTTCACTATGTGACTGTGTTATACTCCCTCCGTTTTTTATGGCTCTTGTCACAAGTCTTAAGGAGTAATTAAAGTATATAAATATTTGTATCTTTTGGACTAAAAGGTCCTTATTTATAATTAAATTCACATGTGATAAGCTAAAAGTCACAACTCCTTTAATAGTTTTATGGTGTGTTTTTTAAGAAGGGTAAACTTAGAAAAGAAATTTTAAATATACTAAAGATCAAATATTTTGAAATATAGTTGAAATTCTAAAATATCAAAAGAAAAAAAAAATAAGAAGCAACCAAACATAAGAAACTAAGAGGGAGAGAACACAATCAATAAAAAAAAATAACGAGAGAGAGAAGACCAATCAAACAAATAGACGAATCAACAGAGAGAAAGACAAT
>Ga0228711_1011251_pt1 | contig 11431 bp, 7 predicted proteins | sample MedpolnodulmetaG_2_FD_177996 | JGI IMG/M metagenome (GOLD analysis project Ga0228711, IMG submission 177996) | Root nodule microbial communities from Medicago polymorpha collected in Santa Monica, California, United States - brown nodules | ecosystem: Host-associated > Plants > Roots > Nodule...
AATCCCAAGGCACCTTTTTATTATTATTTTTATTTTATTTCAAAACAAAAACTAAACCTTTTAACTTTTAAAACTTTCATTCTAATCATTGTTAAAAGTTAATTAAATTCATAACTCCCTGTCGGAATGATAATCTATTTTTACTACTTCGGTAAAACCGTGCACTTGCGGTTTTGCTCATCATGTACTAAGTATACAATTGTAGACACTAGACCCAAAGACCATGTAGTGAAAGAGAGGAAAATCTATCGTGACAAAATCGTCGTTTTATCTCTGTTATGTTGTTTAGTAAATTAACCACTATCAAGTGAAACCCCCTAGATACATAATCCTAATCATACTCGTAGTCGTTACGTCGAAATTTCACAATCCCTACGAATACAAAAATGTACACTAAAGACCTTGTCAACAGATGATGCCGTGAAGGACAACACTCATAGCCTAAAGTGGGGGTACCACAATCCCCTCAACGAGGGAAACTCACGCACTGCCTGCAATAGTAGCCTAGGAGAGGTTGGACACTATATATCATGATGTTTGGATAATAGGCATAATTTTTGCATATAAATACAAATGGCTTAATTGCATGTTTGATCCCTTATGTTTACTTTAATTTTCAAGTTGGTCTCTTATGTTTTAAAAGTTTCAAGTTGGTCCCTTACGTTTTAATAGTTTCAAGTTGGTCCAAAACGTTACTCACGTTGGAATAAGTTAGTCTCTTTCGCGACATGATATTGAGTTTAATAAAACCTAAAAAAATTATATAAAAAAAAGGTTTTAAATTGATTTTCTATATAAGTTAAGTTCTATCACCCTTATTATCAACCCAAATCTTTAAACGTTAAGTTACGGAAGGGGCTAACTTATTCCAACATGGGTAACGTTTTGGACCAACTTGAAACTTTTAAAACGTAATGGACCAACTTGAAACTTTTAAAACATAAGGGACCAACTTGAAAACTAAAATAAACATAAGGGATCAAACATGTAATTAAGCCAAATACAAATTGTGTACGATGTAATTAGACACATCCAATCAAGTATAAACCTTATTTGGCTATTTTTATCTATTATCAATATGCCTTTATATATTGTTTTTATGTATTACTTAGTATAATATCTCAAAACCCAAAAATAATTGTACTTTACGTTTTATTGGAGAAATTAAGGAACCCGCAGTTGAGGGATAGAGTTGCTTCCTCGACATTAATCACTTAAATAAATGGAATCAGAGTTGAGACATCCCGTCGAATCTCTACTAAATTTTTACTCCGTCGACATTTACAAGAAAGTAAACATTTAATTATGTGTATTTTTTTGCTTGAGAAATCACAGTTGAGGGCATCAGTCGAATCTCGACTAAATTCTTGGTCCATCAACAATAGAAGAAAGTAAACATTTAGTTATATGTATCTTTTGGCTAGAATTAATCTTGACTAATTCTCCCTACATTGCAATAACAGGACCACAGTCAATACGTGCTTCGTTATATGCTTATGACTAACTTTGAAATGAATCATAAATGACCATATAGAAATAAAACCAGAACTAAAAAATAGTACATTTGCAATATGAGCAACCATTACTAAATTGAAGTTAAAACAAAAAAACTACATTTGCATCATGAATATTTACATCATGAATACACGTCATTTAATATTTTCAAATATACGTCATTTTACTACTGAATGGAGTACATAATTAATACATTTTTTTTTTAAACTTAGTACATAGTTAATACTTAATTATTATCCACACATCAGAGTAAAGTTTATACCAGTATCTAAAAAAATGGTATGAACAATATATTGAAGATAACCAAAAATTGCATTTAATTAGATGCTACAAGACATGCTTACACAACCTCATAAAAATAACACATTTACATACAAAACGTTCCTCGTCCAGCGCCTAGTGCGCATGAGGAGATTGCCGGACAGATGGCAATGGCGATGCAGTAGGAGTAACATTTAAAGGCGTTCGGTTTCGTGCAGGAGACCTTCTGACCGGAGCATGGACTCTATGATGTTCCGATAAGGAATTCCGGGATGCATGTTTAGGAGCTTCTATCTGTTCTAGAGTTGCTAAAACCTCTGTCATTGAAGGCCTTGCCTTAGCTTCTCTGTTAAGACATTGTAGTGCAAGTGTAGCAGCCATGAATGCTCCTTTTTGTGGATATTGGCCTTCTAATTTTGAATCCATGATCCGAAATAGTCTTCTTTTATCGCCTAAATATGGTTTTGCCCAGTCTACTAGATTCTGGTCCACGCCAGCTATTGTTTTATCAACTGCACGTCTTCCGGATAAAAGTTCAAGCATAACAACTCCAAAGCTGTATACATCACTCTTGGCTGTTAGCCGACCTGTAAAACAACAACAAGGCTTTTAGCGTAACATTTAACATATACCGAAGACAAATGACACGAATCTTCTTCCGACAGTATACTATTTCACAATTATTTTTCAACACAATTAGTTATTTGGTGAAATATCATGCCGGCTACACCAATAGATGGCGTGTTAATTTGTTTAATGAGATTTCACCGAATAATCAGATTTTTAGAAAGAGATTGTCAAAATGCGTTGCTAGGATTCCTCGTTCAACGAAACAGTTCAAGAAAAAACACAATGAAGTTGAAAATGAAAACTATTAAGCCTATTGAGGCCAACTAAGAATCAATAATGGTTTAGGTGAAGCTAAAGTATACCAGTTGCAACATATTCAGGTGCTGCATATCCTTGAGTACCGACTACTTGAGTAGACACATGAGTTCTATCACCGGTAGGACCCGCTTTAGCCAAGCCAAAATCAGATAGTTTAGAATTAAACTCCTGCAATCCAAATGCATGATAAGTTAGAAGTTCGTACAAATAACAAAAAAATTAAGAAGTTATAAATATGAATCATATGATTAAATATGCTCAATGATCTTACCGCGTCCAAAAGGATGTTTGACGCTTTGAAATCACGGTATATAACTTGAGATTTTGCATTGTGAAGAAAAGAGAGTCCTCTAGCAGCACCGATAGCTACTTTCATCCTTATTGACCAAGACAGTGGTTGTGGTCCTCCTGTCAAATTACAATGAACCCAAATCAAACTTAGTCGATATCAATCGTTTTGGCCATTAACAAATCAAAATCTCGATTTTCAAACATCTTAGTTAAGAAAGGAAGCAGCTTTTTATTGATTTTGGCAACTCACGTCTAAAAAGATGGTTCTCTAAGCTCCCTTTAGGCATAAATTCATATACCAAAAGCCTGTACTCTCCTTCCAAGCAGTAACCAATTAATTTTACTAGATTAGGATGGTGAAGTTGTCCAAGGTAGTTAACCTCCGTCTGCAAAGAGATAAAAGTTTCGTCAATCATTAATTCAATATCATTTATAAGAAACAAAAAAGACCATATATTTGTCTTTTGGGGCAAAGCAAATGGCGTAGAAGTATGAATTCTCGGATTCACTATAATCAAAGATTGCACACATTCAAGCAATCAGTATGAGCCATAAGATCAAGATTGCACACGACTCTGATTTTAAGCAGGGTAAAAGGTCTTTAAAAAGCAAACTCAAAATCAGAACTATTTGATCATGATCGATCCAATGTAGATCCGTTTGATCTAAAGTGCTGACTGCGTAAATATGCGGAATCACTTCTCGCAAAGAATTCAAACTATTGAGGTAGTCCCATAATGGGCCTAGAAAGAAAACACTTACCAACCACTCTTTATGACCTTGAAAACCTTCAGGCTTAAGTCTTTTAACAGCAACAACCATTCCTGATCCGGGTTTTGCAGCTGTAAATGTGTGTTCATCGATCCATCCCTTATAAACATGACCGAATCCGCCTTCACCAAGAAGACTATCGGGACGAAAATTCCTCGTGGCATTTTTCAGCTCATTGAATGAAAATGCTTTAAGATTGGGAGAAGACAAGATTTCACCCTCAGACCTCGGTGTAGGAAGAAGACTTGAGGAATTGCTTTTGTCACTGTATGATGGAATTGTTAAACTCGAAGGAGTAGTTTTTGAGGTTCCTGATGCCAAAGAAGGATAAAAGAATTGTTAGTCCATTTAGTATAACATTGCATGCACAAAAGCAAGTTGCTTCAAATAACCTTTCACATTCAACCATCAAAAAATACAATTCTGAACCAGTATTTGAGACTTATATGCATTTTACAACAGTGTTTTTCTTTAGTTATAGTTCAATCTCATCTCATCCTTTCGCTCCATAACAAACATAATCGCAACAAAAAAACGCCAATTTTTTTTCGCTTAGTTTAATTGCTGAAATCTCCACTTCATATCTATGGAAGTCATTATAATTTATTATTTGAAAGTTTGCTTAGCCATTTTGATGCGTTGAAATACTTCAATTTGAATATCAATTAATCAGAAATTATTCAATTCTCAAAATGGAAACAAAACTTTGAAATAATTCAACTCCGGCAAATACTAGTGGTTAATTTGTTGGCAGCACGGATCAAACTATCGACCTCTTTCTTAATACTCCTTCGGTATCCTATTCCATGGCTACTACACCTTCAGAAACAATCTAACTCCATATTTAGGAAGATAAAAGGAAACCAAACTTCAATTCTCAAAATAATTCACTCCTAAAACACTAGAAATACATTATATTGATTGATAAGTACTTCAATAGAAGAGGTGATGAAAATTCAAGAACAAAACATAGATAAAACGCATAATCAATTTTTAAAAAAAGTACCAAAAGAAACACCATATTATGAAAAGAAGTATGCTAATGAAATTGAACCCTTATCCCCAAATTAATACAATTCAAACTAAAACTTACAAAGAGAGAAAGAAAATAAAAATACCAAAAAAGGAAAGGCCAAAAAACACTAAACAATGTGCTTTAAGATTCAATCCTAGCTACACAAATCAAACCATACCAAACACAAAAAAAAATCAAAACCAAACCAAACCAAAATTGGAATAAAAAAGAGGACAATAAAATCAATAGGAAAACAAAATGATCACAATAATGAATTCAAAACACAATTACATAACTAATAATGAATTCTAAAACCCAATTACATGAAGGAAAAAAAATAATCACAAGAACATAATGATCACATGCCTCCCAAAAAAAATCATGAACTTAATATTAAGAAAACAAGATGATGGAAAAAAATTTGTTTCTAAAATTCATTATCCGACCCAAAAACCGACTAATTCAGAGGACCAATTCCACTGACGAGATAATAGTTAATTAGTTAGCACTTACCAGAAGTGGATCTAGAGCTTTGAGCAGCATCAACTTTAGCAGAAGAATCAAGACAATTACCCATCACTTCAGTCCCTGACACAATTCACAACACAATACAAACTCTTTTCTGAACCACTTCAACTGTTATAAGTACACAACAGAAAAAGAGGTAAACAAGAAAAAGCAGTGATATTTCCAAAGGGAATTTTGTGTGGTGGAAGAAAAAAGGAACAAAATTTTGTGTTAAGAAAGAAACATAAGAAGAAATGAACATGTCATGTGAAAGGAACACATGTTTTTAGATTCGCCTATGGTAATCAAGATTGCAACAAAAGACAACGTACTAAGCGCGTAGCGCGTGAACACGTGGAAACTCTGTCTTGTCGTTATGACTGCTTCGTCAACCTTGGTGGATACCCACATGAATTCTCTAAAATGTCCTTCTATGTCTTTTTCTGGTTTTGCGAATTTTTTAGAATTAATTAGTTTTTTTAAATAAAAAAGTTTAGATAAGTTATACTTCTATGATCAAAAAGATTATAAGAACCTCAAAGTTTAATGAACGTTTACACATCAGATACTAAAGAGGTTCTCGATCGACAACAAAAGTTGAACCAACAATTTTTTAGATGAGTTAATTCTTTATCGGCAAAGTCACTTGTCATTTATATTAAGAGGAATGCTAGCAACACACCTTTTAACACACACTTTTCAACACACTCCCTTTGATTGGTTAAAATTCACATGGGTTCCACCAAATCATGTGGGTCCTATATACATTTTGTGGGACCATGTGAATTTTAACCAATCAAAGAGAGTGTGTTGAAAAGTGTGTGTTAGAAGGTGTGTTGCTAGCATTTCTCTTATATTAATTAATCTCCTTAGATAAATAAATGTGATGCATGCATACTCCATAGTGTTTCGATGAGATGACAAGCAATTTCATGTAGCTTAATCAGAAGTCATGTATTCAAATCTACCTTTATATGATGAGATGGCAAGCAATTTCATGTGGATTAATCATAAGTGGTTTACAAAAAAGGATATATTTGATAGAATTGTACGGACAGAATAACAGAATACAGGAAGAATAACATATGACAAATTTTTATGTTATTAAATAATTTTTGGTCTTATACATTTTATATGAATAAAATGTTATTTTGATATTTTAAACAACTTGTACGTAGTACAACAAGTTGTGTTGTGATTTAGTGAGGGATAAGAATTTCAGTTTTTATCATGCCTCTTACCTTGGATTTGTCTGTCTTTTAAACAATTTTACAAATCAAACATTGTATAACTAGAATTATCATGTAACACCCTTTGTTTTTTTTTTTAACAAATCAAAAACACCTTTAAGATTGGATAGAGACACTCCATTGTCTATTGAGACTAATCATGCATTCACACTAACAAGGTGTTGCATGCGTACCCTCTTACGCGATTTACTTGTACCGGGCGTGTTTAACCCTTTAAAGTCACAAATGTTATGCTTCTTTAAATGGATGCCAAAAATGTTGCTGTCTCTGCTACACAAATCGATTTTGTTGCCTAAACTAAACATGGTATTTATATTACACTTTTGCAAAGAGGAATTAAAAAGAGATTGCCTGACAACTGAGATTAATAATTGGTGAAAGTTCATTTGGGAATATATTTTGTCCTAATTATTCTTTGGAAACTTATAGACAAATTCTTGGTTAAATGGCATTTACTTAAAATATGGTATCATATAGACAAATTCTCTAAAATATCTTATTTAAATACAGTTTAACCTTATTTATCTATTAATTCGACAGTAAATCCAAAAATATGTTAAATTACTTATTTAAATATATTCATATAAAAACAAATCTATGGCAGGCTTTAGAGGATTGAGACCAAATCCTGGCCTTGAATTTTTTTCTACATGATTAAATTTAAGAAAGAATGTTAATAAGAATTTTTAACGCATTGTTTAAGTGTTCAAAAGTAGTAAATTTACATAGAAAATTGAGTAGCTATAACTTTTATATGTTTTATTTTTATTTTTAAAATAAAATAATTTTTTGTGAGTTTTTTAAACAATGTCCTTAGCTCACTTTTTTTTTAGAAATGTCCTTAACTCACTTGTTAACAAAACTTTGAATTTAATTGCAAATCATTATTCGATATTTCGATTTATGCTATTTTCACCCATATTCATTACCGACAAATGTTGGTTATCTCATTATATTAAAGTTCTTGGAAAGTAAACTAAGCTTTTGTTTGGATTCACGGCTGGAGCATTATTTACACGTCATGAGGTATTTCTCACCGTGATTTAAGAAAGCTCCAAAAGCAAACTTCTCCTCCAACAGTGGTTTTTTGCCTTTGAAGTGATAAATCCACTGTTAAAACAAACATGCTATAAGATCTAAAAGGTATTATTGAGATTCTTATCTTACTAATGAACGTCGGTTATTTCATATATTGCGTAAATATTTCAAAGGAACTTGAAAAATAATAAGAAAAATCCAAAGGGGTATTATTGAGATTCTTGATAGAGTTAGTAGTAGACGTCATTTTTAGCTAAGCATAGGCGTCAAGACAGGCCTCTTCTATAATTTGATTGATAGGGCATCATCTCCCACCTCAATTATAAAGTTTATCATTAAAATTTTATTTTATTAAAGTATAAAAAGCTAAGAAAGTGGTATGCATTTGAGGGCCATTGACGTTTCTTAACAATCCATTATCCAGTTCACACTAGCACAAGGTCCACCATTTTCAATGGAGTAACTATCTTAGAATGTTATTTATACTTTAATTTAATCCATATAAATAGTTTAAAATAAGGGAAACGTTAATTAGTGTCTTGGGGTAATAGTTAAAGACTTTAAATAGTATTTTTTATGAAAATTTGTGTAATAAAGTGCATTGGAAATTGAAAACTTTCATATTTTTAAAGAATAATTATTCAATATAAAATGCTTAAAAAGTACCCGAAAACACTCGTTAACAAAAGCCTTAAAATAATACAATAATGTAATATATATTCACACTCAATAAAGCACATCACATTACATCATATTTATTAAGAAATATTTAAATATGTCCTTGTAAAGCAACAGAACTTTCGTATGAATTACCTATAAGAATTGCTGCTTCTTTTTTTATTTGATGAATATAAAATGATTGCATTTTTTGTTATCCAGTAGTGTTTAATAATGCACCTGATGTGAACTTATTGAATTTTATTATGTGATAGGCGATAGCAATCTGATATTATACCTTTCTTTGAAGAACAAATCAAATCATAATAGTTGAGTCCAAAAAATTAATAATTCGTGTTCCACGGTTGCAATCCCAAATTCAAATTAATAAAGGGATATCACTCTTTTTCTTAGGGGAAAAGGGATATCACTCTTTTATTCATGTTTTATTTATGAAGTATATTAATTGACTTTTTGTACTAGCAAAAGTAAATCTTTATTCATGTTTTATTTGTAAAATATATAAATTGACTTTTTACATTTTTTTTTAAGGAAAAATTGACTTTTACATACTAGCATAAGTATCTTTCAAAAAGCATAAGTAATATAATCATGCAACTTAGATGTCAGCTCAATAGTAAAAATAGAGGTCAAATTCTCTTAAGGTTGATTAAAATTAGTCATAAATGTTACTTTAATTAATAAAAAATTCTCATCTATTTTTTGGTAGAAAAATGTTCTTTTTCTATTTTTTTAAATAGTAAAAAATCCACGAATAATGAAATCTAAATAGAGAAAGTCCAGTTTTTATTTTTTGGTAAATAAAAAGGAGCCTAAGCCTCCAAAAAAATAATAGAAACCTCTAAGTGTGTTTGGATTGAGGGTTTAGGAGGGGAAGGGAAGGGAGGGTTCAATTTTCATTTTTAAATTACGGACTATATAACACGTTTTTTTAAAATAAATTAAGTGTGAATAAAGTATTATATGACCATTTATCATGTTAATATGTTAACTTTTTAAAAAATATTTCATAGTGTCCGTAATTTAAAAATAAAAAAGTAACCCCTCCCCTCCCTTCTCCTCCCAAACCCTCCATCCAAACGCACCCTAAAAGAACACAAACTACGTCCTATTAGTCCTTCATGTGGAATTTTTTGGTGATTTTTATAATGTGAATGGGGTAAGCCCCCAACAGCAAAACACAGCTAAAGTCTAAAACATTAATCACCTGATCAAAACCACGAGGAAAGTAAACTCTTGTACAATCACTGCTTACGGCAACACAAATAAAACTAGGAACAGCATCATACGATCTATAATTAACATCAATATTTAGGTACGTTTGGATTAAATTATTTGAATTTATCTACTCATATAAGTTTTGTGTGAGTGTTTCGAAGAACAAGAAAACAACTTATGACAACTTTTATAATGTTTTGTCAACATATTTTCATAAATTCTCCAATATAACTTACAAAAACAACTTATAACATTTTGTCAAAATAAAAACTTGGAACTTTTTTTTTGACAAAAACAACTTATAACATATATAAAAATAATATAATGTAATTCTATTTTATCTTTTGCAATAAAAATAGCTCATACAAGCTTATCATAATAAACTTGTGTTAGCTATAAACCGTAAATAAACTGTTTAATTTATCCAAACAGACAAACCCTAACTTGAATCCAGCTTAACAAGACAAAGTATATTCTTTCACATCAAATAATAACTCAATCAAATCAACTTTATTTTTCACATTTTTCTCTCTGCTCACACTTTTATACCAAATTATATCTCAAATATACTATATTTCTCGTATCTTTCTCTATTCACACAATCAAACATATCCTAATTGAAATTTGGAACAATTAATTCCATCCCAATTAACATCATGCATATATAAAAAGAATTAGTTTTGAAAAGTCTTGTGCTCTACTACACGGCAATTTTCATTGTGGATAATGACTTTTGAGGGAGTTGGTTGACTTGTTGTGAGAAAGGTGTTACCCCATTTGGTCAGGCTGATGGCCAGTCACTCCCACTTGCAGACTCAAAAACTCAACCGTACAAGGTACATAAACAATCAAGTTAAAAATTGAGGCTCCTGCTTTCACACATAAAATGATTAAACCGAAGTTAATAAGGTAAGCAAACATTACCTGTAAATTCTCTTAGCATCTAGAACAGTAAATGGAATCAAAATAACTCTTCAAATCGATTGAAGACATTATCTTAGTGCTAACAATATCGATATTAGTTAGATTAATTTGACAAATCAAGTCATTTCTGAAAAGCTATAGTCACATGGTTTTTGATAATCCTCATAGTTTCAATTGATCACTCAAGCCTAAATTAAATAAATATATGTGCGAGAAAGGGTTTTTTTTTTCTTTCTGTAAGTAAATATGCTATAAAAGTCAAATAACGTGCATTGTCTCAGGATTTGTGGGATTTGGGTTCAAATTGTAGTTGATGGGACTCGAGATAGTAAGTGCTAAGCAATAATAGCAAAGTACCATTAACGTGACGGAGGGTCTAAATTAAGATTAAGATTCTTGATATATACACGTAAAAATGTTGCGTGGCTCGTACGGTGGCTGTTTCTATTATATTCCTAAGGTTTTTCGGAGCATGCATTATTTGGGATCCGGATTCAGTGACTTTTGAGAGGGAAAAGTTATGTAACTTTAGTCAATATCCACCATTGGTTTAATCTTTTGATTTTGATACGTGTTCCTTCCTTTTTTGTATTAAAAAACAAAAGCAAAAATCAAATTCAGATCCATCATAAAACCCAATACCCATAAAGTGACAATCCGTATCACCCCTTTGACAAACCTCCACCTTCAACCCACTGTTGCCGCCGCGCGCCGCCGTCATGCACCGCCACTCTGCTCCGCCCATCTCGCCGTCTCCGTCATTCTGTCGCGATTTTTTATCAGGTAAAAATCACAGCTCACTGATATTTAAAAATAACTCCTTTTCATTCTAATGTCTCAATTTTTTTTCTGGTAAAGATGATTTTGTTTAACACATTGAATGAATTTTTGAGATACAGGAGAATATAATGTAGAAATTCATAACCATTTTCATACCCTTTTAATTTCCTTGTTCATTCTTATCAATGCCAATACCCTTTTTTTATTTATTTCATAAGTCTGTTAGTATTTCTTGTGTGTATTGTGCAAGCATGGTTGTTTTCATTTCCCGTGTGTAATCTTGTACTCTGTAATC
>Ga0228711_1011256_pt1 | contig 11423 bp, 5 predicted proteins | sample MedpolnodulmetaG_2_FD_177996 | JGI IMG/M metagenome (GOLD analysis project Ga0228711, IMG submission 177996) | Root nodule microbial communities from Medicago polymorpha collected in Santa Monica, California, United States - brown nodules | ecosystem: Host-associated > Plants > Roots > Nodule...
GACTTCAATCTATTCAAGTATGCAAGAGAGCGAGCCATTTCTCAGAGGACTGTAATTGTATTATAATATTGCAACCTCCATAGTCACCTACTTTGTTCTTTAACCACAAACATGTAAGTTTGAATAACGGTCTATTGTATCGGCATCACATCTCTTAACATGAAAATTATGAATTTTCAGTTCTATGCATGAAATATAAACAGTTCAATTTTTGTCTTACTTTATAAATAAATAAATAACAAAACATTCAATTTTTTATACCGATCGGTTTAGAATGACTTACTTTTTAACTTAATATAGTTTATGCAAATAAATAAATTTTTGTCTTAAATTTTAAGATTTCATTAGCAAAAATTGTATCTTCATAAGATATTTTTTCATTGTAAAAAAAAGATATTTTTTTATGAACTAAAGATATTTTTATATGAACTACTTTGATAAGCTTATAAATAATCCATATTTTGACAAGCTTATAAATAATCCATAAAATTTATTTATTTGTATAAGTTATTTCACATAAAGTCAAAAATGAAAAATCCAAACGAGCCCTATATTATTGGACCACCTATCAAATAAAGGATTCAAAGTATTGAATTTGAATTATTTTTTGGGAGAGACATTTATCATTTTTGGGAGAGTCATTTATCATTTTGTTTATAAGTGTAACGTTATCATTGATTGTGTTTAAAATTAGCTCTTACAATTGTACTATTATAGAATTTCTCTCCATTAGAACCAAAACCTTTAAGAAGACTTACAAAAAACTGATTGGACTATAGTACAAATAAACTAAAACACAATCCACTAACATGAATATTTTTTGGTAAAATGTTCAATTATTAAATCACCGCGAGAGTGATTATTATTGTTGGTAGAGTACCCGTTTGACCATGATGAGCAAATAAAAAAAAGATTTTCTCATCATGGTCAAATACATATCCTACCATTAATATATATTTTTATTTAAAAAACTTAGTTGATTCGGATTTTTAAGGGAAATAGGAATGTAACATGAGTTGGACCTTGAATATCTATTTGCTATCTTATGAGAATTTAGGTGTCAAAACAGTTTTCCCCTCTCTTATGGTCCCAATTTAAGTACCAAACGCCCTACAAAACCTTATTTGATATCAAGGTCGCACTGTTCCATTGAATACAGACAATTTATTATGGAGAAATGAAAATATACCACCGACAAATTCAATTTTTTTTGCATAAAACATAAATTTGATGAAATAATGTCAATACATAACACTCTTACGAAGCGACAAACTACAGTTCTAATATTGATCATTTTTCATCCTTAGTAATTTGTTGAGACCATGTGTCAAAGCAGATGTTGAGATCAGTGAAGCAGTTAGTATGCCGAAACTCTGCAACATATATAATAAAAAAGTTAGTGTAATGTAAGCAAATGAAAAATAATACAATGAATGACAAATGCAACAAGTATCACTTATTGATTTACCTCACTCAAACCAATTTTAACCACCTTTTCCTCAACATCAGATACAGGAATATTTGAAGAATTCAGATGTGAAATAGCTGCGAAGGATGACATTGGAGTCACAACCAAGTCATCTGACGACATTGGAATAATAATCTGTTCATTACTTCTCCACAACTGCACTTTTGATTCCTAAATATGCTTAAACAGTTCCCTGTATCCTTTCTAATACAGTTCCTATTCTTACAGACGAAGTGCTACAATGGTTCTGTGTCGTCTATATTGAGATTGAGCTTCTGGCAATAAGCTTCCATAGAGTTTCTTGGCTTCAGTAGCATTTTTTTGCAGGTTTGATTCCATAAATATTGTTGATCAAGATCTTTCACACTTTGATACAGTGAACTAATGCTACCAAATTGAACTGCTTCAATATTTGACTCTGTAGCCACAAGTCTAGCAATAGTCCCTAAAGGCAATGTTAAGAAGCTGAAGAGAACATCGACGAAATCCTTCACTGCCTCAGCATACAGAACTTTGTTACTTTCTTTGTCCACCATAACTCTCATTGTAATTTTGTCAACTTGTTCAACAGATTTTTTTGCACTGTCAGCCATAGTATTGCAAATGCAGAACTATAGTAGATTAGTAGTAGTAGTAGCAGTATGCAACCTTTGTCAAATTATGCTAGTAAAGCACTTGCTTTATAATATGGACGTTTTTTTGCTTTAATTTTTTTTGAAAAAAGATTTCTTGCTTCTTTAATACTCCTATTAGTGGAGTATATTTTTGCTAATTCAAGGTGTTCTAGTTTCTAGACTAGATGACTTTGGAAAGGAAATTATATTTATTAACAACAACAGAGAGAGTGCAACAATTTAAAGACTCGATTAGCCAAACAAGAGGCTTGGTTATTGTGATGCATTAAACATTTTAGAGAATTACAATGGGTTTGCATGCTATTATCCAATAGTAACCAGTGGAGAGATATAATTACAGCGACCAAACTGTCTTGAACAACGGGGACTAACTCGCTGAGAAGAGAGGGGCAGTACATTTAGTAGTATGAAAATTTATTCAATGCATAGGAAGTTGATGTACAGTACTCCCTCCGTCCGGTTTTAAATGACACGTTGACTCTGTTTTGCATATCAATGCACAATTTTGAACTTAAATACTACCTCTGTCTCTATATATAAGATCATTTTGTCAAAATCACGTGAATTAAGAAAGTGGATATTTATATTAAGGGTTTTCTAACCAAGGCCCCAGGCACTAGTTAAGCAGCTAAAAGTGGAATGAAAAAACAAAGTCAACAATAAAAGCAACATTTTTTCAAGTTTCAAAAGTAAAACAATTTTCGAGAAAACAATTCCTTTTATAATTCCTTAACTGGTGCCCCCGAGGGCACTGGTTAACATTTCCCTTATATTAAAGTTGTTTGTAAATACTATTATTTTTACAATTTTATCCTTAAAGAGAAAGAGTTTGTTTGTGTTTTCAACGTGTTATTTATTGCTGATTGAAGAAAAAGATGTATAATAAACAGGGGCATGCATATAAAGAAATGATTAATGTAGTTGAAAATAGCAAATGAGTCTTATAAAAAGGGACAAATTTTTTTTTCAAAAGGGTCTTATAATTAGGAACGGATGTAGTAATATATTACAAAAAATATGAAAATTTGAAAATATTTATCGAGACGAATCCAACAACATCTTATATGATATTATTTATTTTTGTATATTAGTAGAAAAATACGGTCAAAGTATGTTAGGTCAATAGTGCATATTTTCAAATAGGTCATCTATTATAGGACGGAGGGAGTATTTAACATTTTCTTCATTTACTCCATCTTTCTCATCTCATTATAAGTGGTTTTTTTTATTTTTTATATTTCACACATATTAAGAAAAAAAAGTGTATATAAGCAAAAGATAAAGAAAAATTGTTCAGAGTTATGCAAATAAATAAATTTTTGTGTTAACTTTTAAGTTTTCATTAACAAAAATTGTATCTTTAAAGGATATTTTTTTATAAACTGCTTTAACAAACATATAAATAATCCATAAAAGTTTATTCATTTGTATAAATTGTTTAACATAATCTCAAAAATAAATAACTCCAAATCAGTATGTAGAATTGGACCACCTATCAAATAAAGGACTCCAAGAAATGAATTTGAATTCTTTTTTTGGGAGACTCGTTTATCTCTTATTCCTTACGGTTAACCCGAACGCAAAATGTTGTCCTAGATTTAACCTAACTTTAATGATTAATTTTACTGTATTACCCCTATTTAATTAACCCTATTTAATTTAATCAAAATGTTATTTTCAAATGCTTCTGAAATCGAAAACAACAAATCACTCCTAAATCCAATTCAATCCTATTTTCGCTCCTATTTTTTTGAAATTAGATATCGCTCCTATTTTGTTAAGAGATCACTCCTATTTTTTTTTCTTTTCGAAATTACCCCTATTTAATTAATCCTATTTAATTTAATCAAAATGTTATTTTCAAATGCTTCTGAAACCAAAAACAACGCTCCTATTTTTTTTGAAATAAGAGATCGCTCCTATTTTGTTAACAGATCGCTCCTTTTTTTTTTTAAATTACCCCTATTTAATTAACCCTATTTAATTTAATCAAAATGTTATTTTCAAATGCTTCTGAAATCAAAAACAACATATCACTCCTAAATCCAATCCAATCCTATTTTCGCTCCTATTTTTTTTTCGAAAAAACATATCGCTCCTATTAATCCAATCCTTACTTAACAAATTATCCTATTTTTCTACCTCCTCTGATACAATACAATAATTCTGTTCACGACATACTCAAAGAAACAAAGAGCGATCATTGAAAACATCATATGGTTAGTTAACATACCTTTTTTTTTCTTTGATTCTTTACTAGCTACTTGGTTATGATTTATATATTAACTTGAGCTACTGAATACCGTAAATTATATTCCCTATTCCCTTATATGCTTTCCTCCATCTAACTAATTCATTTCATACTTCAAATCTCTATTGCTCAACTAACTCTAATTCTATTTTAGAAAACATGGCCGGCAGAAACATTGAAACTCTTCTGTCGTATCACTGCCTAACTGGTAAACATTTGAACACATATTTCTTTAATGTAATTATTTTTTTTGTTGTGGTTTAAACATAACAGAAATTTCACTTTCTTTCTTTGATAGGTCCTCTGCTGAAAAACCCAGTTTCAGAATATGACAAGGCAATCAACAACCTACAAGTGAAGTACAGAACATACATCGTCGAGTATGACTTCGAAACTATGAGTATGCTTTCCTTTTCGTTGTAGTATATAATATTTATAATGTTGTTTCTAAAATTATAAACAGATAGTTGTTGTGTAAGTTTGTTCTTTGCTGTCTATATTAGTAGTTTGCACCCTTTCAATTTTATTTATCTGTTTGCATGATTTTGAATTTTCAAGTGGTTGGTTGCTTTGGTGCAAAATCGTATACTCACTCTCTAACATTGATAAAAAAAGAATGAACCCTAATTGTTTGTCAAACGAATTTCAGATATATCAATTCTATACTATATATTTTTTGCTATATCATATGTCAACAATATAAATGTTTAAAATAGTGTTGTTTTTTTGCTTCAATCTATATATCAGTTTGAAAATAAATAGTGGTGTTTTTTGTTATCTGCCTATGAAAAATAGTTGTGCAACGATATTGAAAATACCAACAATTTTGCATATTTCATTGGAATGTATTGTGCTCTCAAGTTTTTTTAGTAACCGAGTTTCAGTCATATTGTGTTGCTAATATATAAAAACATTATAACTACACAGAAATGGTGTATTATATAATAAATGCTTCTGTTAAATTTTATTTTCCTAAATACCAGATACTAAACCCGTTAAATCTTAATGCACATATTATCACCTTTTCAATTGACATTGGTGTATACAATTAAAATCAAGTTAACTCATATTATTACCAAGCAAATTCAGAATACAACCGGTATGATAATGTAAATCACTACTAGGAGCACAAGAGATGAATGTAATCGTCAAAGCATGGGTACTTTTCAATAGCTTGCCGCATAGTAAAAACAACTTAAAAGTTATTGTGCCTATTAAGAAAAACTATACATTCGTCAATAATAGAGTCATATTTTAATCTATTAGATATCAAGTAGTAAATATCATGCATCACCCACTTTTTTGCAATCTATTATAGCGCATTATGCAAAGTCACGCGAAAAATATTTTGATCTATTAGACTCAAAGTAACCCGAGTCTGTCTCATTTGCAATGACTATTAACAAGAGTCAGGGTCAGTCTTTGAAAAATGTTGGTGTCTATCTACCGTCTCCTATTTTTTCACATGGACAATTGTACGTCGCAATATCGAGAGTTACTTCAAGGGATGGTTTAAAGATATTGATCAATGATGAGGACGACCAAGATACTGATGTGACATCAAATGTGGTCTACAGAAAAAATTTCCGTAATGTGTAGCACTTTGTTTTGTAGTGTTGTTGTTATTGCATATCAGTACTATTTTTATGTCGACAGACGTTGGATTTTCTTTTCTTCAATAAACTATGCCATTAAATTTATATGGTATGTTACCGTAACAGGGTCGATGTCATAGAAATTGTTTAATATGGTACATTAAAAACGTTTGCGGCAATTTATTTTATGAATTGAATTATACTATTTTTTCGATTCAAATGCATATCCTACCATTAATATAAACTTAAAAAAAAATTAGTTGATTGAGTTTTTGAAGGGCAATATGAATGTAAAAATGAGTTGGACCTTGAATATCTATTTGCTGAATGGTGCCTAAAACACCCGATTTTAGTGTTCAATCGGCAACTCAAAGGTTATTTGCGATCATACATTTTGGAGGAGTGATATTTGTACAACTAATATTAGACAACTTTGGTGACAACCATTTTTCTCTTCTTGTGATTGGACAAAAACAATGAAGAGAGAAAGAAGAAGAGAAAGAATTAAAACACATCTGAGTATGAGAGAGAAGGTTGTTTCAAGAATTGTCAAAAAATTGTTGTACAAATATCGTTTCTCTACATTTTGTTCCCACGTCAAGCAACATCTTTTAGGTTATGTAAAAATTCTTGATTGACGGATAAATAGGAGTGTTAGTTATAAACCATGTTTATGTTAGTTATAAACTATGTTTAACTTTTTCTCTTTCAAATAATATGAATTATTTTGGTGTATTGAAATAGTAGTCTTCTAGTGAAGCAAAGGGAGCGATTCATTGTTTCTACCTTAAGCAACATTTCTGAAATATTATCCGTTTTGACATTTTTGTACATGTTTTTACAGTTTTATCAATTGTAAAAGACATCTCGATTCGTAAAAATGTGTTCTTGGTCTCAATTTTAAAATAATGTAACACGGTTTGATGTATCAAATAAATTTTACACAATTATTTTTTTTGATATCATGATATTGGTACGAAATTTTTACCGTCGTTTATTAATAATTAATCTTCATCAAGAAACATGTGAGGCACACAAGATATTTTTTTTTCTCCCAACCGATTTTTACATACGCATGAGATCAGTGACGGACCCACGTTGAGAGAAGAGTGGGCCATGGCCCTCACTATGTTTGAGTTTTTTGACCCCCACCCCCTCACTGTTCCACGTAATTTCATCAGTAGCTCATAGTTATAGGTGTAATATAGTATGCGTACCCCAGCTTAAATGCACTTCCCCATTATTTCTTTGTTTTTGTTTTGTTTTACTTTTAGACAAAGCATGGAATAAAAATAATATAATGTGTTTAAAAGATTTTTCTTTGGTGTTAATTAACCCAATGATTCCGAGGGCAATAAGATTCTGGTAATTAGAAGTTTAAACAGAAGATAAATAAAATCTGATAAAAAATTGTCTTCATTATAGAAAATGAACTTGGGTTTTTTCTTTTTTAAGGAAGGAGCTTGGGTTAACGATTATAGAAGTTAATATATTTTCTGAAACACTTTTATTTCTTAACTTTTGTAAGAAGGAACCAACAAGAATATTTCATATATTTAATGTTGCCCCTCTGACTGTGTCAGGTGTGACGACCCCCATGAAGACAGTTACCATATCTTTTTTCACTGCCCCATAGCAGTTAATATCTGGCAGTCAGCAAATATCTGGCATCTGATTACTCCATCCCTGAATCAGTTTGATAATGCTCCCGATATTATTTTCAATTTATTGCAAAATTTGTCGACAGTCCAAATTGAGAATATTGTCACTATTATATGGAGTATTTGGAAAGCAAGGAATCTCAAACTATGACAACAAGTTTCAGATTCGACTGTTACCATCTTGGAAAGAGCAAGACATCTCCTATCAGGTTGGAGAAATGCTAATCGTAAGCAAACTCCCATTAGGCAGGACAGTTTACCCTCCATGCCGAGCACCTCTTACCAAAATGGCGACACAAGCTTTAAATGGAGGAAACCGAGAAATGGTAGATATAAGTGCAATGTCGATGCATCCTTTCCAAACCATACTAATAAAATGGGCTTCGGGATGTGCATCCGAGACTCAGATGGGAATCATGTTCGATCTAAAACAATGTGTTTCTCTCCAGTTTGCTCTATTGATGTAGGGGAGGCCTTGGGGCTATATTATGCGATTCGGTGGATACATGAACTTCAACTCACAAATGTTGATTTCGAGGTTGACTCTAAAAGAGTAGCTGATTATTTCAACAACGGCCGTGGAGATGTCACCGAATTTGGATCTATTATGGATAGCAGTATTCATTTTTGTAATAATTATTTAACAAACTCTCATGTCGAGTTTTTTAGGAGGCAAGCGAATGAGGTTGCACATACTTTAGCTAGAGCAGCCACTTCTAGTACTAGCTTCCAGGTCTTTGATGATACTCCAACATGTATTACCAACTTAATTTTTAATGAAATGATATAAGTTATTCTCTCTCAAAAAAAAATGTTAGAAATATATACGTAGACATGACCTTCACTGTACAAAATTTTTGGGTCCGTCACTACATAAGATATAAGTCGAAAACATGATCATATGTTTTTTTTTTGAGTGAAACATGATATTTTTAAGAAGTCTAAATCTCTTACCACGTTAAAATTGTTGGTATTGATATTTTTAATCAATATATTGTTGGTACACTTTAAAATTGTTTGATCAAGCTCAAGTAGATTCAATTTTAAGCTCAATAATTAAATATTAAAAGTAACACCGTATGATTTCAATCCAACCATACTACTCGAAATCTCCAAGAGCGTGTGAGGGACACAATTTCTCAAATTCTGAAATCTCTTATCCAACCCAAGTGAGATAACAAAACACAAAATGTCCTAAATCCACAACCAATAACAACAATCCAACTCAGCAACCTTACTTCTCACACCTTATCCAAAATCCACTTTCCCACCACCAATTCTTCTCCACACAGAATCTAAAAACCTTCACTTCTTCTCTTTCCCATAACAACACACAAATCAAATCCAACACCCTTCACTCCCTCTTCTCTTCTTCCACACAAAAATGTCTCTAACAATTCCAACTAACCTCTCCAAACCCACCTCAACCCTAAGACCAAAACTACCTCAAAAACCAAAACTCTCAACCAACATCATCCACTGCAGCACAAACCAAGAAAAACCAACCAACGATGTAAACTCAAATCTAAAAGCATTCTCAGCAGCACTTGCACTTTCATCAATCCTCATCTCATCACCACTCCCCGCTGTCGCCGACATCTCCGGCCTAACACCATGCAGAGAATCAAAACAATTCGCCAAACGTGAGAAACAATCAATCAAAAAGCTTGAATCCTCTCTCAAGCTTTACGCTCCAGACAGCGCTCCAGCGCTGGCCATAAAAGCAACAGTTGAGAAAACCAAGAGAAGGTTTGACAACTATGGAAAGCAAGGTTTGTTGTGTGGCGCTGATGGTTTACCACATTTGATAGTGAATGGTGATCAAAGACATTGGGGTGAGTTTATCACACCAGGGATATTGTTTTTGTATATTGCTGGTTGGATTGGGTGGGTTGGTAGGAGTTACTTGATTGCTATTCGTGATGACAAGAAACCTACTCAGAAAGAGATTATTATTGATGTTCCACTTGCTTCTAGATTGGTTTTTAGAGGGTTCAGTTGGCCTATTGCTGCTTATAGAGAGTTGGTGAATGGTGAACTCATTGCCAAGGATGTCTAAGTTTCTTTTGTTTACAACAAGGTTCAATTCAAACTCTTTTTTAAGTTTTTGTTTTATTGTATGAAATTTTTATTATTCAATTGCTAATTTAGTTATTGAGATTGAGTAAATATCTATATTGGTCAAATTGTACTATTGTATCAATTTATTCTTCACCTTATTGATATTCCAAAATGATATCTGAAATTGCAATATCTAAGTTATTTGAGATTGAAAATTTTAGATCATGCTATTTTAGTATTTTTTTTAACCATTCAATTTAGTACTATAATTGTCAAACATAAACTAATCTGGGTGAGAATTTTTTAATTCAATTAAATTTTGTTATTTTTAGGAACTAAGTTAATAGTGTATTGCAATTGTGAGGACTGAATTGGTGACTTTATGTTGTTTGTGTATTGTTTATGGTGATTTTCAGACAAAAGAGGATGATATTGATCAAGGATGGAGGAAGGGTGATTATGAGAGGAGGGTGCTTTTAATGTTGACTCATTGTGTGGATGGATCTTATAATATTTATGCGCTCATATTGTAAATTTGAACTAGTTAATGTAATATGTGAAACTGCAATCAAACTGATGAGTTTTTTGTTCCTTTTTTACTCAAATGTGGACTTGGTTATGACTAAGTATGTGAAGTTGATTGAGTAGTTATGATGACATTCCACAAATTAATAAGCTCTACCCTTTCATTTTTTTTTTCTTCATGAAAATGGTCAATATAGCTAGTACAAAAAAAAAGCAAGGAGAGGAGTGATTTAAGGGATATATTTTGGTGACATAAAGTGAAAAGAAATATGATAAGGGGTTTTGTTAACTAGTGTCCCGGTGCACTCTTTAAAACATTTTAAACTAAAAAATTATTCATTAAAAAAGTCAAATAGTTCAATTTTCAATACAGACACAAGTTTTGATAAAAAAAAGTTATCATTTAAAAGCTTTAAAAAGTGGCTGGAAGCATTCGATAAAATTTCTCATATGATAACATTCATTTAAGGGATATCTCTATACCATTATATAAAGGTAACTCCAAAGTTAACCGTCAGTTAACAATTATTTTATCGGACCAATTTTTTGGGCAAAATTACCCTTAATAGTTCAATTCTTTTTCAAATTTAAATCTAATTGTATGCTTAAATTATAGCAAATTTAAAAACTAATTATCTTTTGCTTGAACACTTTTTTTCTACAAATTTTCCATAACAATCTAATATATTTTTTTTTAAAATTTAAATGTATAAACAACGTAAAATATATAAATGCAACAAAGTTTAATATAAAAATGCAAATATACGAGCATTATATTATATTATATTATATAGACAAAAACAAAAAGGAAACCGTAATAAACATATATAAGGAGCTCTAAAAGGGAAGAGTGAGATATAAAACCAAAAGCAATAAAGCTGAGAGTAAGAAATTGAAAATGGAAATACAAGACCAAAGTGATGATATTTTTTTTTGAAGAGGCTAAAATGAAATATATTACCACATAAGAGCGTTAATCCTCGCACAAGGAGTGACGAGGAAAAACGGCAAAGTCTGTACAAAATTTACCAAGGGAAACAAATTAAAAAAGAGATTACAAAGAAAGGAAGATTAGCCTATGCCCAATATGGTGAACGGACTAAGCCACCAGCCATGCAAATTGAAGGGAAGAGTAGTGTGCTTCGCCTTCAACCACATATAGGAGATGGACTTAATCCGATCAACCACCTGAAGAATGGGGCTAGCAGTACCCTTAAACAACCTGTT
>Ga0228711_1011258_pt1 | contig 11423 bp, 5 predicted proteins | sample MedpolnodulmetaG_2_FD_177996 | JGI IMG/M metagenome (GOLD analysis project Ga0228711, IMG submission 177996) | Root nodule microbial communities from Medicago polymorpha collected in Santa Monica, California, United States - brown nodules | ecosystem: Host-associated > Plants > Roots > Nodule...
TAGTTCCTCTTTTTTTTTTTTTTTGAGTGATTTTGTCTGTTTGTAATTTATATTTTCTCTCTTTGTGATTTTGTCCCTTGTATATATAAGAGTTGTGTTGTTTTTGGATTTCCAAACTGTTGTATTTGGATTTCCAAATTCTATTATTTACCGAAGTTGTTATTAGGTTGAGTCACCACCAGGTCGTTCTCTTTAAGACATTTCGTGGCACTGCCCAAAATTGTGCAAGACAGACTATCAACCACGCCGCCTCCAGATAAAACAAGCCCAGCTACAACTGTTCGATTAACTGCACTGTAGAAAACCGTTCGAGAATTACACCTCCAAATATGGTACTAAAATTGTGCAAGACAGACTATCTACCACGCCGCCTCCAGGATAAAACAAGTCCAGCTACAACTGTTCGATTAACTACTGCACTGTAGAAAACCGTTCGAGAATTACACCTCCAAATATGGTACTAAGACCACTCTTTAATATGGTATTGTTACCACTCTGTTATGGTGTTGAGACCACTCAAATATGGTGTTACCACCGTTCTAACTTTAATTTCTCCAAAGTATCAATAAGGCACTACGACCACTCAAATATGGTGATACCACCATTTCCACTTCTTAATTTCTCCTCAATTAAAGTACTGAAAGAATAATTATATACCGTTAAGATCATTCTTAATTTCGACGGGACATTGTTATTCCAAATAGGGACTATGATCTTAAAAGTACTCTTTATTCCAAAGGAACATATATTATCGAAGGGACTATGTTTTAAGATCATTCTTAATTCCGAAGGGACATTAAGCCGAAAAAGGACTATGGTCTTAAGAACACTCTTAATTCCGAAGGGACAGAAAAAAAGAGATGAAGAGAAGAAAGACTCATCAACACAAGTCAAGAAAGGGAGAAGAGAGCAAGAGTTCCCGACAACTCAATGAAACTCTTTGGTGTGTTTTTTGAACTAGGGGCCCGTCTGGATTAGCTTATTTTAGAGCTTATATAAAACAGCTTACGCAAATAAATAAGTTTTTATGTATTATTTATAAGTTTTTAAGGTTGTTTATGAAAAAACAGTTTATGAAGATACGATTTTTGCTAGTGAGAACTTATAAATTAAAATAAAAGCTTATTTATTTACATAAGCTATTATTCATAAGCTCAAACCAAACGGGACCTAGGTGAGCTCTCCTTTTATAGGGAGAGTTTGTAACTAATTTGGAGAAACTTAAGAATTAAATAAACTTAAAATTTAAGCAACCCACAGATCAGCTCAAGTAACAAACTAATCAGATAAGTTCAAAAAGAAACAAACCCACGAGATTAGCTGAAACAAACTAATGAAGGAAAGATAGGAAATTCAGTTGGATTCTCAATCTTATCACAACAAACATAACCTAAAATTATGGGAAGTGATATCCATGAATAAAGAATAATAATAATTATTATTTTCATCATTATCAGGAATTTAAAATTAAATATCACTATTTAAACACTACTAATGTGTGTGTTCTATTTTATGTGGGACCCCCACACTCTATTTTTTCAATGCACACAACACTGGTTAGTTCAAAGTTTAATAACTTGGTGTTTAATCTTCCAACCTTCCAATTTCTTTCCATCTTCACACCAATGTTCCAACAAGTTGTGTGTCTCATCAACTAATAATGTTTTTTTAATGTAAATTTTCTAGAAAATTTTGATGTGAACTACAAAATAAAAATAGGAAAAAATATAAGAGGGCCTGTGTAAAATGAAAGATCAAAATCACACATGCAGTACTTTGAACTCAAAAGCGTGATAAGTGTAAACCAAAATTACCATACTAACCAAAGGGTGGTGAAGATTTTAAAATAAGAATCATAATTAGACACATTTATTTTCCTACACTTATCCAATATCTCATTTGTCTTTATCACTCTTCTCATCACATCATCAATCTATCATATCGCTTTCTTCTATCCCTATCTCTCTCAAAGTGTATAAAACTTCAAACATTTTCCATTTTAAAACGTGATTTTTCAACTTTAACCTAAAAGTATAGTTGCAAAATTTAAGTTTTAGAGGTTTTAATTTGAAATTAATAGCATTATAACAAAACTATCTTTGACCATATCAACCGATAGAGAACGGGACGGGTTTTCTCACCCCCGACTCATGAAAAATCTTGATTCGACTCGAATTTCAATGGATTAAAAATAAATATTGATCATTGATCGAGGGATTGGGTTTCCACACTCCTCCCTTGCGCATATTTATTATAATTATCATAAAATAATAAAAATATTATTAAAAGATTTTTTACTGAGAATATTAAAGGACTATCATAAAAGGTTTTTTTATTTAAGTAGTTTGTTGGTTACAAGTTAGTAAAAAAAAGTAGTTTGTTAGTTAAAGAACTATCATAAGCTCTTATTGATGAATGAGTCAGATCAGTAATCCGTGTTATTTTCTTTAAGAAAACTAATCTATCATTAAAAACGCATAACTATTAGTGATCATATAACACATTTTCTTAAAACTTTTAATTTGGATGAAATTGCAATTGAATATCATTATATAGAATTTTCCCCCTCAAATGGTAACGATTTCATGTTGATTGATGTATTATCTCATAGCTGATTAAATGAGATTTAAATAATCCCAATAATAATAACAAATTAGATAGGTTAGTCAACAAAGCATTTGCAACACATAATTAACTTCAACATAAACATTTGTTGGCCAATAGATATCCACCTATTTCAACAGTAAACTCATTTATCTACATTAATTTATTTTTTGATCGATTCAGCACCACTAAGACTGATAATTGCTGGAAAAAATTGCAATGTTCGTTAAGCTCAATGGGCAAGTAAATTGTTCATCTTAGTAATATTTTAACAAAAATGAATGCAACATCACTCTATAAATTGTAGATATTGCTCGTGTGAGGAAACTGCAGTATGGCCATTTAACTCGATGCAAAACGTGACACGTATTCGTATGCTATAACTAAACACTACACATGAGTTTAATTTCATTTTCCACAAGAGACAAAGCATTCCATATTTGGTTAATTTATTGACTGTCTAAAAGGCTCAGTGTTTTTATTTTCCAAATGGTTTCATGATTTCACTAGTCAATTCAATGATATTGGGTAAAAGTGTCTTTTCTAGATGAGTGGGAATTTAAACATATGCATCAATAGTAAGCTTCAAATTGTGTATATATTGTACTCACAAAGGTTGATTTTAAATTATTTGGTTTTAATTAAATGGAAATTAAATATAATGTAAATTATGTTTGAATACATTTATATAAAAGTGAGTTGAATGAAGAAAATTGAGTTTAAAATTCAATTATGGAAGTAAAAACTCGAATTTCTAACTTCAAGTTAGTTCAGTTAATGAGTAAAAAAAAAGTTAAATTCAATTATATTCAACAACAATCAAACATATGAAAATAAATTCTACATTTTTAAAATCAATTTTAAATCTTTTGAAAATAAAATCAAATATACACTTAAAAATCTTTATTCAACTACCTTTTATTTTATGCTAAATACTTTTAAGTGAACATTCTAGATAAGTGGTTAGGAGTTTGATGGATCACTATTGTGTGTGGAAAAAACTCAGTGGAAAAAGGAGAACTAATTTTGTGTACCCAACAAGTTTACGATAGAGATTATGAAAAGAGAAAAAATCTTATTATACTATGTAGTACTTTTTAGCTTTATTTTTATGGGTTTTCTTTTTGAAAAATTGATTATTTGTTTTATTCTAAAAAATAACCACTAACGTTTGTCTAAAAAATAGTACTCCCTCCGTTCCTTTTTAATTGTCACTTTTAGAGAAAGTTTTTGTTCTTATTTAACTGTCACTTTCAAAGTTCAATGCAACATTAAATGTTGTTTTATCAATATTACCCTTAGATATTAATTGCGGAGAAAGAAACATATGAAATGAAATAGTAAAAGTAAAAACAATTGTATCAAATGTAGTAACATGATTGTCTTGGTTTGTGCAAAATGTCAAAAAGTGACAATTAAAAAGAAACTGAGATAGTAGTAATTTAAATTAGTGTGTATGAATGCCATTAATATTGACTCCCCAAAAAACAGTTAAAGTTGCACCACTACATGCATCCTAATTTATTTATTTATTTTACTCACTAAATGCATCCAGCTTCCTTATAAAACAAAAATTTAGCTTTTGAACCTAAGTATCAAATAGATAGAGTATATAGAAATCGAGATTCCGCAGCATTAAAACGGTAAATTTAACATGATTTTATGTCTATCTTTCTTCTATATTGTTTTCTCTCATCTTATCTATTATTTCTATTTTATCTTTCTTTCTCATAAAATACGTGTGACTTTTCCATCACAATGTCACTTAACCATATCGATAACAATCAATCTATAATTCTTGATCAATTAGTACAAGCCTAAATTATTTATTTCAATGATTGTCCACATCCTCTCTAAGTTCGAAATTCTGAGCTAGGAGCACTAGGGTGGATCAAACTTCTTCTGTTGTTTATCTTTTACACCAAAACACAAGTGTCACTAAAGCATTTAGAACAAAAAAAATGACTTCCTTTCTCTTCTTGAACTAGTGTAGTAACATGCCGATCAATACGGTATACCAAGTTAATTTTGGAGACCTTTACAGGTACATGTCAATGCAATCCACCACCAGCTAAATTAATTGGGAATGATATATATTTTTCAAAATCAAAGTATGACTCACCCTATAGAAAAAGTACCTTGTAGCCAAGGCAGAGACCATTTAGCATATGGTACTATTAATAGGAAAATGTATATAAAATCAACACAATTGATTTGTCATCCATTACATGTTAATTAGTACTCTAGCACTATTAAGATCCCACGTTTAATTTGAAAAAAGTATAACTATCGTCTCTTTTTGAATGGTTGTTAGACCAATCTGAAACACGAAAAGACACATTTTGCACATAGGTGGGGCAAACTGTGTGAGAGGAATGGATCATCATTGACCCAATAGTAGTGGAAAAATCAGATAAACCTCCCTTTCACACCATCACTCTTGCCTTGATTTGTATAATCTAAATTACATGTACTTGATTACACTTGAGAATAAAAAGAGCAATCAGAGTGGAACATTTTATGGCTTCCTTTTATATATTCCAAAGTCAACAAAGAATAGTAATTCTAGCTATCCCTAAAAAAAATAGTAATTCTAGCTATGTATAACAATTTTTGCGGTGATCATCTAACTGATCATGTGCATTTTGGTAATCTAGGAGGCTTCGCTAAAAATATTGATATTTTTACAAATAATTTGGCTGGTAAGTGTGTGGATTACTTGGAAGGAATGGAATTGCCACTTTTTTCGGTAAAAGGAGAAACCTCTACTTAATTTATTCGATAAAGTAAAGTTATTATCTTTTTTGTGGTTGAAAGCTAAAAATTTTAATTTAGGTTTTGATCTTCCTCTACGGTGGCTTAATCATATTATGTGTTTGGATTTTGCTACTTAGCTTGTTAGCTTTTTTATGCTTTGGTCTTATACAAGTTTTTGTGCTTGACTTTGTATACTATTGAGTTCAAGCCTTGCATTTCATGTACTAAATAGAATCTTGGTCATGTATTTCATGAGAAATGATATTTGTACAATCATTTGATGACTACTTTTGGACAACCATCTCTCTCATATTAACATTATGTTTTTACTCTCTCTTCCTTTTTTTTCTCTCTATTGTTTTTGATCAATAAGAAAAGGGAAAATGAGGGTTGTCATAAAAATTGTCACTTATTGGTTGTACAAATATCATTCCTCATATTTCATTTTGATTTAATAAAAAATAAAAAAAAAACTCTCATTGATACAAATATTCACCTTTAACAATAATTCAGATTATTCATACAAATGCTGTTGCTTCTTTTTAATAACGGCATGTTGTAAAAAAAAGATTGGTTAGAACATGACAAGGAAGTTTTGCTAAAAAAAAAAGAATACAGACTAAAATTGAAAGAAGTGCTGACTTAAAAGTGAAAGTTAATATATTTAAAGAGAACAAAAACAAATTTTAACTCTATATATTATTGGAGTTTGTTAAATGTAGTTACAAAGTCAAATTGGTTAGTGTTAGTTGCAAATTAGTTACAGTTGGTTAGTTTAATTAAGGTCACTATATAGAGTATATCCTACATCAATTGTAATTAACTTTTTATTTTCTCATTTATTCGATTCTAAAATTCCACTTTCTCTTAGGCTATTTTTTTTATTTTTCTCTCAACAAGTATATATAACAATTCATTTTTAAGAGAATAAATTTTCTTATTTTTGAATAATATTTAACAATTTTTTTCATTTTCAATGTTAATAAAAATACACCATAAAAATAATGTCAATAAAAATATCACTATATAAATAATTAAACAATCAAGGGAATAGAGAAATTTGCGGCAGGAGTTATTGTTTTATGGGAAATGTTAAAAAGTGTCTCAAAGGCACTCTTTAAGAATCATAAGTAGTAAGTATTTACGAGAAAACGTGTAATCAATACATTAGATATCAAAACATTTGATTTTAAAAAAAAAAATAATAATTGCTTATTTCAAAATGCTTAAAAAGTGTATCAGAGTCACTTGTTAACAAGATCATTTGTTTTCTATATGGTCAACTTAATCAATCAGTCAAATTGTCTTTATTTGTGGTCATTTTTCTTAGAGTCAATAATATTGAATTTTTTTCTCCCTTAAAAACATAGTGTGGGATTAATTCACACAAAGGCTAACATATGTACACCCTAATTAGTAGCCATATGAATGAAGAATTAAAGTTGGAAACAGAAACCAAACTAAGAATGTTTCGAGATAGATGTTACATGGTTGAAGAGATGCTAACAAGTGTTTTAGGGTATTTGTTAAGAAGTTAAAAATGAGAATAAGTGATAAAATAAAAGTAAAAAAAATCAATTTTTAAAATTTAGAGGTATTAAATACGTCATTTTTAAGATAATGTTTCTTTTTTGGACTTCTTATTAAATATCATAAGGACACTTGTTAGCATTATTTTAATTTAAAGAATATATATTACGCTATCAAAGTTTTTAAGTAATTATACGTTTCGGTTACTATTATAATGAAGGATTTGTTAATTAGTGTTTTCTGGAGTATTGGTTAAGGAATTCATAAATAAAAAATGTAGTTGTTATTTTTTATTAAATAATAACTACACTATTTTTTTTTATGAAAACGTCATTGTTTTGGTTGTTTAACAAATCTCGTGAGACACTATTTATCATTCTCTTATAAATAAAAATCCACTGTTTATATTATGGACCAGACACATTAATGATTCAATCAATATGTCTGGTCTTTAATATATATCAAGAGGAATGTTAGCTGCAGTTGCTTGAACAATCTCTCTTAAACACTCGCTCACCTATTGGTCCACGTTACCATTTTTTTAAAACTGGTAACCGGTTTACAGGCTCTATAGGTTGTTCTTTTTAACTTCTTTTTTTTTTTCATCAATAAACAACTCTTGTTTCTTCCAAAGTCCAAACGCATAACAACTTCCATTGAATTGTTATTCTTTCTCTTTTGTAAAGATGAGTCCGCCATCAACAATCCTTAAAAAAAGCCACCACCATGAACTATCAATATCCATAAAGGAGGTCCAAATTAAACATGAATCCAACGCCAAACTCTCACAATAATCATCTAAGTCAGCACTTCTTTCTTCTCCATCCTTATACCCATCAACACCGTTCATGGTCACGAATGGAGATCCAAAGTATCTCTTATTCTAATGGAACTTTTGAAATGAAATGGTATTGTTAAATAGAGTATTGCAAGAAATTAATAACATCTAGATCTAGAATATGTAGCTATTCTGGGCAGTATTATTCAAAATATGAATGTGGATTTTTAATTTATGTGTGGTATTATTCAAATCAACACAATAAGATATGGATTCCCTCTTTTCACTTACAAACACACTTTTCATTTTCTGTGACTGTTCTCAGAAGCGATTTTTGTTGAGAAGTTGAGAAGACGAGTTAAAGGAATGAGTCAAGCGAGCTTAGTAGTGATCATGTGAGTCATTAGCAAATGATGCTTGAACATGGTTTCTTTTTTTCTCCTCAACGTGAATCGTGATTGTGAATCTTGGTAATAATATTTGTACAGCGAAGAAACTATGGAAAATGGTGGTAACAGTGGAAAAACATGTTTAGAACATTATCTAATTAAATTATTAATTAAAAAGTAAAAGTAAAGTGTTGAAAAAAGCATCCGGTAACCAAGAAAATAGTAATGACGTGGCTCTTTATTTGAGAGAGTGTGGATGAGCGAGTGCCAAAGCAACTGTGGCTGGCACCGCTCTATATATCAAATACATTTGTTAAGGGTTGGATATAAATTAAACTTCTTGGGCTTTGGCCCTCTTTTGTATCAAAAAAAAAACTAAATTAAACACTCTATATATAGTGTTTGTGTTTATATTTATATCAAAAAGGTGTTTTTCGACCAAATACAAACATGTGCTAAGGAAAAAATATTTATGTTATTAAAATTAAAAACTCTCTCTTTTTTTTTTTTTACGGTAAACAGTAGCTTTAACATTTCATAAAATATAGAGGATTACAAGCACCTAGAGTTAGCATTGAAGGGGTATTCTCCAACAATTTTAAAGAGCCAATACAAGGGAAAAAAACCTATAACAACAGGATTTGTAGTACAACCTTGGAGACAAACATGAGAACTTAAACCAAATTTCATAACCTAATAACTATTCATCAACAACTTCCATCTTCTAAAGCTGACAAAGGAGATGTGAGAATCCAGAGTCTTTTTTCCTATCCAATTACGGGTCATTTCTTCTGCCTCATCATGCACATTTCGACTACACATGGTCTCGGATTTTTTCACTTTGTCTCGCTGGACAAAAATCAGTTGATAAAAGCAAAAGATAGTGAAACTGGAATCATCCTCATGAAGCCAACAAAACTTACCTATTATCCAAGCTCCATTCACGCAAAAGCTTAAATCCAATTAGACATAAAAACAGAACACAAACCACAATACACAGTACAACATACATAACATACAAAAACAACAACAACAAACACAAAGATAACACCGAACTCAAGTGGCCAAGAAACACCCATGGAGATTTCAGCAGCGGACGATAGAAACACAACCCTCGAAGCAGGACAACCTTCAAATCTATTTGAAATTCGTCTGGAGGCTTTTGCGGCGGCCGTACAAGGCTGGGCAGTGATGGTGGATAGGGTTCCGAGACAAATTTCAAAATAGATGGCGATGGCAGATCTGGTGGACCAAAGTGGAAGATCTATTTCACATTAGGTGGTGGTTCCGGTGGGGGACGCTCGGTCGAGACAAAGATTGTGTTTCGAGCAAAAGAGAGAGATCTTGTAAATGAAGAGGAAGAGGTTTTGTGGATCTAGATCGGTGGCTGCAAAAGATGTGATGGTGGTGACATGGTAAGGAGGATGGAATTTGGATTGGGAGGGGCAAGCAAGTAACAAAAGGAACCCTCAAGAGTAATTAAATACCGTCATGAATAATGCCTCATATTTTTCTAAGGAAAAAAATGTCATATATTGTACAGTGTTTTAAATGATTTAATTTATAAATATTACAGGTATTTACGTTAATTTTTCAAAATTTAGTTGTAAGGACAAACTATTGCATAATTTCAAAATTTAAAGGGTTAATAGTGCTTTTCACCTCTGTAATATAGGTAATTTTCGGTTTTCGCCCTTATAAAATTTTCGGTTTGGATTTCGTCGTCGTAGAAAAAAACCGGAAAACACCCATCCCCCATATGACTGTCTATATTTGCTGATGTGGTACACTGTGTGGCATGCTGACTATGCATATATGCTTATGTGACGTGCTGACTGTATAATTAATATTATTTTTTTAAGGGTACACGTGGCATTTGTGCCTATTTTTAAAAAAAATTATAATATAAATTCATTTATATAAATTTTGAAATAAAAATAAATTAAAAAAATTTGAAAACAAAAAAATTCAGGAAATTTTTTGTTTACAGAATTTTTTTATTACGAAAAATATTTTCCAAATTTTATATTTTTTGTTTAAAAAATGAACATTTTAATTTTGAAAATTTCGTAAAAAAAATGTTTTTTTCTAAAATTTTAATTTAAAAAAAGATTTTATAAAAATCTGGAATAAATTTTATGAAAAAAAAATCTGAATTATTTCTAATTTTTTAAAACATTTGTATCCAGATTTTTAAAAATAAAATATTTCCATAAATATTTTTTTGTAGAAAAAAATTTAAAAATAATTTATTTCCGGAAAAAAAAACTGACTTTTTTTTTAAAATTTCGAATTTGTTTTTTCTAATTTTAACTTTTTTGTATTTTGAAAGTTAAACTCCAGAATCTTTAAAAAAACAAAATTTGGAAAAAAATCTGAATATTATTCTGATTTTTTGGATTTTTTTATTTTTGAAAATTAATTTTCAGATATTTTAAAAAATAAAATCTGATGTGGACAATTAAAAATAAATAAAAATTTAAAAAAAGTCAAGCTTGCGCCACATATGCGCATTTGATGAGTTGGATGCAGGGGGTGTTTTCCGGAAGAAAAAAAAGTTTTACAAGGATGCAAATCAAACCGAAAATTTTATAGGGGCGAAAACCGAAAATGACCTATATTATAGGGGTGAAAAGCACTATTAACCCAAATTTAAATTCTTAAAATTTTATTTACTACATAATTTCAGAATTCATATTCAAGAAACTGAAAAGAAAAAAACCATGCAAAAGAATGGTGTTTCAAAAATGGGATAGTATTTTGGACAAAAATATTAAATATAAAATGAGAGTGTTTACTTAGTAAACTGTGGTGTGAAAAGCAACTCCGTTACTTTTTCTAATTCAATTAGACTACTGGATTTATGCCTCATTATGATACTATGGGCCTGACAATTGATTCAATCAAAGTGAAACCCCAGCTCACTTCTTATGGAAGAATAATTTACCGAGCATTACTTTTCCCACCCTATAGATTTCTCGCGTGCCCTATTTTTTTTCAAAAATACTCCTGCTTGGATTTTGTTTTCCGAATTACATTGTTAGGATTTTTAAATCCGGAATGCTCTTTCTCCAGTAAAAAATAGAATTAAAATAAAAAGAAAACAAAGATAAAAAGAAATCATTTTATTAATATATTAATATATGAATAATAATTACAATAATGTTGAAACTTTTTAAGCTTATTACATAAGAACCTAAAACTATTTTTAATCTCCTAAGAGCCTAAAACAAGCTCATTTTATTAATATAAACAGAAAAGTAGAAAAGGAAAAAAAACCACCAGAAAACCTACCTCCCTAGAGTAAAACTAAATCTAGCTTTACCCCAAGGAGGTTGGTCAAATGTGGGGGGGGGGGCAACCTA
>Ga0228711_1011262_pt1 | contig 11421 bp, 9 predicted proteins | sample MedpolnodulmetaG_2_FD_177996 | JGI IMG/M metagenome (GOLD analysis project Ga0228711, IMG submission 177996) | Root nodule microbial communities from Medicago polymorpha collected in Santa Monica, California, United States - brown nodules | ecosystem: Host-associated > Plants > Roots > Nodule...
CTTATGAACACCCTTCTGTACCACCATCAGAACAGTAATCAATAACTGAAGAGTGCTTCTGAAGTGTACTTCTGAAGCTTCTGAAGTAGTGCTTCTGAAGGGTGCTTCTGAAGTAGTGCTTCTGAAGGAGTGCTTCTGAAGTAGTGCTTCTGAAGTGAAGCTTCTGAAGACAGATTCTGATGTGCAGATTCTGATGTCATCAGAACGTTCTGATCAACTCACTGATCAACATTCTGAACTAACTTTCTGATCTTTAGAGTTAGTTCATGAATTCAATGTCCTTTGATTTCTTATATCTTTGTATGATTTTAAACCTGTTCCTGTCTTAGTAAAATACTCAAGAGCACAAGTTAAATACCAAAGAATTAATCAAAGTCCATTTAATCCTTAATCATTAAAGTTTATTATCTTTAAAATTAATTTGGGATTTTGCCTCAAATAAAATTATTGAGGAAGATCCACCAAAAAATTATTCTCAATAAAATTATTGAAGACATCACTCCCGCCCTATCTAGCCACACCACCCACACTGCGCCGCTCATTCAGACACCGGACAGCGTTAAAGTCCCCACACAGGCACACGTTTTTATCAGAGAAAATATGCAAACGGCTTGATAAATTATTCCACAACACCTGCTGCCAAACAGAATCACAGGGAACATAAACATTAAACACAGTAAACAAGTCACCCGTTTTTACAAAACACCCAGAAATCGCCAAAACATGCTCACAAGACATAGAGGACCACACTTCTACCTCTCTAGTATCCCACATCGTAACTATACCGCCTAAGGCCCCCACGGAGGGTTGAAAAGAAAAATCGACAAGATCACCTCCCCAAATTGATTTACACAAATTCATGTCAATCACAGACAACTTAGTTTCCTGGACACACAGTATAAACAGCTTCTTCTCCCTCACCAAGTTACACACCTCTCTTCTTTTTTCAAAACTCCCTAACCCCCTGATATTCCAAGAAATGATCTTCATCACTACCTAAAAACACCACCGACACCCCTTCCTCCCTCCTACACAAGAAACCGGTCTATTTCCCATCTCCACCTTCCCCAGTGTTTTTCCTTCCCGTTCCAGACAACATATCAAACATATTATTTTTATCTCCTTGAAACTTAAGACCAACAGTGTGCGCTAATTCACAGACATCATTATTAACCGTCTTCTCATCACCATTTAACGGTAGCCAATGTTTCCAATCATTATTAACAGACGATAGAGATGCACTATTAGATTCATGAGACATTACCTTGGCCTTAGAAACATTAGAAACCTTCCTTCGCTATTTCATAGTCCTCCGCAAAGTCTGGAGAACCTCTCGTCGATCTTTGTCAGAAAGTCTTGCAATGCGTTTTAAATTTTGCGCGCAGTGACGCAGATAACCACTACCTTTCTTCTTCAGAACCTGAGATGGCCTTTTTGATGTTAACTTTTCAGAGCCCTTCAATGTTGAATTCAATTTACCTTCGGATGCAGCACGCTTGTGTCTATCGACCCATTCCAAACTCCACGGACCTGACACTTTTGAGCGCGCCCTTGTCGGTGGGCAAGAGGAAGCTCTCTTCGCCACGCTTCTTTCAAAAGTAACAAAATGACTTGACTTGGACCCAACCCCGGCGCTAGCGACCTCTTTGGGGGGATTAAGACCATCTTGAGCGTGCACCCCAATTGTAACGTTATTATCTTCAAAAAAAAGTCCTCAACACCGAAGGCTCTACACCTTGCGGTTTGGAAGTAGCGAAAGGTCGGGAATTTACCGAAGTCGTAGAAATTGGCTCTAGGACCACATTAGAAGGGTACCGCCGTTGTTTAGGTCCTGTATCGTCTTCCAAATTTTCCGAGAATTGATTCACAAGAATATCGACATCACCACGTGCATCATCTTCGACATGTACTTCCGGTATTTCTGATGAAACCTCATCGACGTCTTGTTCTTCATCCAACAAACAAGCATCCTCACCCAAAGAGAAACCCCATTCCTCAACAATCTGGAAATCGAATAACACCCCATCCACCATAATTTGAGCCTGAGTATTGATAATTTCCAAGGAAGTAGTAGACAAAAGAATTCGTGCATAATCGAAACGATCACACTCCAATGTTATGTCGTCAATTCTTAACAGGCGGCCACAATCCAATATACACAACTTAAAAAAGTCGTAATTCCACGCATGAAGCGGCACCCCGTATATACGTACCTAGGCACCTCTTTCACGAACTAACAAATCTTTACTCCACCTTACAGGTTTCGAAAAGAAATTGTCAAAAAAATCAGGCGCTTTCAAAAAAAGATTAGACACTTCCGAATCATCAAGAGAACGTATAAACACCTTGTCTGCACCCAACGGTATAAGAACTAAATTATCAAAGCCAGCATAAAAAATCCTCCGTTGTAAAACGGGTATAACCTCTCCATTTAAAACAGACACCACTACTCCTTTAGTCGCCCAATTCAAGTCATTAGCAGTAGATGCATACTTGGGTACAAACACATGATTAGAAACCCCCTCATGTCCGATAACTCTTCCACCTACTGCCCTCTCCTTCTCCTCCTCCACCATCCTTTCCGGTACCACTGGTTTGACACCATGAACAGCACTACCTCCCTGATCTTTACGAATACCTGCACCACCTACAACCCTCATAATTTTTCTCCCAACAGATAACCCCACCACGTTTCTTTTTTCTCCCTCAACATTAATTCCTTCCTCATTCTTTGTCTTTTCTCCCTCGTTAATTTTTTCTCCCTCTCCCCGCACCCTAGCCTCACCCCGCCTATGACCAAAACGATCATAAACAGACACCTTAGCTACCACCTTACAATCACCAAACCAGATGTTATTCACGGCTTTTAGCAATTTATCCACATCTTTCACATTACTATAACGAACAAAGCCAAACACCGCACCATTTACATTCCGTTTTTTTGCCAAATAAATATCCTCCATAATACCGCAAACTTCAAAACCTTGCCTTAACGACCTATAAGAGATGTCTTCTGGCACATTTGTAAAATAAAAGGAGACAAAGTTAACGTGATTTGTACCGGAATTTGAGACTGTTGTAACTTGTTGTTGTTGATGTGATGAGAGTGGTGGAAAACCCTTCGTTGGAACTGCGCCTGCGAATTGTTTCTGTTGCTGATCTATCAGGACTGCTCTTTCTGGCTGTTTAGATAGGCGCCTGTGCACCAGAACCGTTGGACGTGGAACCGAGTCGTGCCTGCTGTGTTGCTGCATTCTGGAGAACGAGCGCCTTGCCCTGTGCGCATGGAATCTGCTGTTACGTGCAACGTTGTCGTGTCTGGTGCCAGGCCAGTAAGAAACGCGATCATCATATGACAGATTGTGTGCACCGTAACCATCTGAATCCTCTGAACCATCTCCCCACCTCGACGAACCGTACCGAGCCCCATCCCTAGACCGCCCTTGACGCTGCTGACCTCCATACCGCTGCTTCTCCCGAAATCTGTCCCGTCTGTCTTCAACCTGTTCACGCGCTTTCCCTCTTCTAGGTCTCACGTCGGTCCATACTCCCCTATCCCCCCCATATGGTGGCACCCTGCTTGGAACCCTATCCCCCCCATAGTACCTCACTTCCGGCAAAGGTGAATGCCGGCGCGGTTGCCCTTGGTGGCGATGGTAACCGTCTCTCTCAGGACCACGCTCTCTCTCTCGCGCTCATATTGTTGTATACATTTAGTAACAAGAATGAGATTGATATGATATCTCACCAAATTTTGCGATCAAATTCACGAAGTCAAACTTCATAATTAAGAGAGGAAAGGAAATTGCTATGTATCTCGATAGTTATGTCTCGAGAGTTTCACAAGATAACATGTACTCAATATTTCCTCTAAATTATGCCCCACCCCCTCCCTTAGTTTGTGGCCAAAAAGAAATTTGATTGGACAATTGATTGTCGCTATCCAGCCATTCGGGACAATATCTCTCGGGAGAAATAACATTGCTTGAGAGGAAATTAGGGATAAAAGAATCGAAATAGATCAAATTTTACAATGCTTATATAGACCAAAATAAGACAACCATACTGTAACATAATCAATATTGCTCTCTAACATAATGCACAATAGATTATTATAGATCAAGTATTGTCTCCATTTCTTCTAGAATTTTTTTGAAAGTCACTAGAATTTTCTTCTAGAATTAAAAGTCACTAGAAGGGTACCTATTTTTATTTAAAATCAATAACTCTTCCCTATCATATCACCTATTAATCTTCTTCTATATGATTCTAGAAATTAACATGTGAACGATAAACTTTGCCAGGTTGCCAATTTTGTGGAATCACATTCTCTGCTACAATGGTGTTGTTACTTCCATTTCCACTTTCTGTTAGCTTAATGGAAAATGGAGTTTGTAACGGTGATCCTGTGTTGAAAGCCCATCTTGAACCCCAAGAACGCCACATTGGATGCCATGTGTTTGATTGGCTCAATTCAACTGCAACAAGGTCGCCATTTCCATTTTCATATTCTATTTCTGTTGCAAAATAGTATGGGTTGGCTCCATTATCAATTGTGAAGACTATTGAATTTCCAAAAGAGCATGCAACCCTGCAAGTTGAAATTATGGGAGGAACTATAAGTGTAGCGTTTGTCATAATACTAATTAAAAAGAAACACACGTAAACAAGAAAAATAGCATAATTTAATTGGTAGGAAGATTGCAATATCTAGGGGTTGGGTTTCAATCCTAAATTTCCCGTATATATATGAGAGTGCTAGAAAGGATAGGTTAAAATCCGGATTTTCCACTTTTTCAAGCTTATACTAAGAATATTTTTTTTCGTCATGTAGTTTAGTGATTAGAATTCATCTTTTTTAAGGTGAATAAGTGAAAAGTTTGAGGTTCGAACCTCGACCCCTACATATAATATGTATGTCCCTGACAACTGAGCTATGCTCACACGGACTTATAGGATGAATCTTTCTTTTCATATTTTAATGATTAAGATCTTTGAATATAATTAAATAAGAGATCTTTTAATATAATTAAATAAGAAATACCTTGTGTACTGAATGTTAATTTTCCCAGCATTGCGAAGATTATCAGCCTGGTTTGGATTTGCAAGGGAACCAAAGGCAGTTCCACTTAAATCAAAATGGGCAGATTCACATTCAGGGCAATTATCTGTTATCACCACATTCAATGGACTTCCTGAGCATGCACTATTTTCGGTGCATTTCACCTGAAAATATGTAACATTCAATAACATATTTATATTTATTGCAATATATTCTATTTATTAAATGACCTTTAAGAAATTTTATATGTGAACATATCATTTTTTCTTAATATAAATAATCATGTTATATTGCTTTGAAGAAATTGTGTTAATGTGTTATGTTTATGAGGAACACTTTTATTGTTAATATAATTCATTTTCCCTTGTTAAAAAAAACTAATTTCTTAAAACTGTTTCATAAAATAAATCTGATTATCTATTTTTATAAATAAGTACCATCTTTATTTTTATAAATAAGTATCATCTTTTTTTTCTTCTTTTTTTCATCTGTGATGTATAACTAGGTATGTTTCCCTAATTCCCTTAAAAAAAACTAGGCCTTTTCAAATCCATACACAACTATTTGGTTTATTTTTTGAAATATTATCAAAATTACCAAAAGTATTAAAATGAGAACCTTATTTTAATATACATATAAAAAGGATTTGCTGATATATTATATATAAAAAAAATCACATAAACAAGAGTTGCATGCACCTGATAACAAGCACCACATCCTCTGCCGCCAAGGAAAATAGATGGACCTCCAGCTGATATCATTCTAGAAAGTGGAGGATTCTCTACACTATCAACATATCCACATGCACCCCCTACACCATAAAAATAAATTTAAACTAATTATTGCAACCCTAAAAAAAATCAATTTGTTTTACAAGAATATACATAAATCTTTACCAATGTACGTAGAACATGAATATTATTTGTAACCAATGAAACACAGTAATGGACACTGGACATGACATAGACACGCCGACACTAATAATTTAAGAAAACCACATAATTCAGTGTAATTATGGTGTCGGACACGCCTAATCTGAGTAGCGTTAGTGTTTGATAGTTTGTAACTAAAAAAACATGAGTATATTATGTATCACTCACCATCCGATCCAGCACCATTTGGGGCTCCATCCCATGTAGCTATTGCCGTTTGCCATTGTTCATTATCGTTTTGAATTTCAGAAACATTAAACAATTTACGGTGCAGGCAATAACAAGGGTTAATTAACATAAGAGAAAAAAATATTACAAGAGAAATCATGCGATTAAGAACAACAGCCATGATGCAATTTGGTAAAATGAACAGAGAGTTTTGATTGATGATAGTGTTGATGCAATTCTGGGACCATAGTAGTCGCATTTAAATTATAATATTTTCAAAAATGGTATCATATTTTAATTTTCTCATAAAAGCTATATCAATCAATTAATCGTATAATCAATTAGTCTTCCTATAATGTAGGAAATTATCGCATGTAATTATTCATTAGCATTTCATTTAGGAAATTTAATTAAGGAGGGATTTCGTAATTGAAAACAATGATACGCATATGGTTGTCATTTACAATTTATCAACTGATGCGTTTATTTAGATGATTCCTTTATTGTCCTCGTGAGCTTAATTCAGTTGGTTGGGACAATTCATAAAATATGTAAGGTCCGGGGTTCAAACCCTGGCCACTACCAAAAAAATAAATGATTCCTTTATCAAGTGAAGCCTTTTTTGTATTTTCTGTTGTTACTAAGTATGAAGTTTTCAAGATCGTTTAATAGAAAAATTTACGGGACACATGAATCAGGTTCTTCCTTCTCAATATAATTTTTGTTTTCAATTCCTATATGTTTTGTGTTGTATTTTTATTTTGTAATTTATTTAAAGTTATATTTATTTCATATTGTTACTTTTACTAATTCTTTTGACATGTTTCTTTTATTGCTACTTGCTCAATCAAAAACTTTTTTGTTTTTCTGAGAGAGCTTCGATATGTGACAAAAACTTGTTGCCATTTCATTATTTAATTTAACGCCGAGTCAAATCCTAACTAGTAGGATCTATAGTCTTAAACGTTGAAACAAAACGTCTACAATTGATTGTATATTACAAATCTACAATTAATATTAGACAAACCCATTTAATAAAATTAATGTCCACCATTTTTACTAATACTTCCTCAATTAATCTCATTAATTTAAAGGATAACATGGTCATTTTGTAAATCTTCTCAACTCTTATATTTGAGAGGAATAGTTAAGCAAATTCTTAACAAACACACAAACTGTTCTTATAGTTGTCTAAAATCTATATTTATATTTATATCTATATTATATAAATTTGAGACCTTTTTTCAAGTCCTAATATGGAAGTAATTTTCTCTTCTCTTCTCTTGGTATTGACATGTGGCATCATAAACCAAACCAGACATTTGTTTTTTTAAAGTGACATGTGGCATCATAAACCAAACCAAACATTTTCATACATTTGACAATTAATGAAAAAAGGAATAATAAAGGAATATTGGATTAATGAAATGAACTAATTATTATCTTTATTTTTATTTCATAATAATTATAGTAATGTGAACCTATTTTTTTTGAAGAAATCAAAATGATATAAATACTCAAAGGTGCTTCCAACCGCACAAGGTGTGCAAGGAGGAAACACACCAAAATGTTACATAGTTACAATGTCGAGATGTCCTTTAACGGACCAGCCAAGAAAGAAACTAAAACAAACCCATACAAAGCAACGTGTGTTTCCACCAGTCGGTATAAGCATAAACTAAAACTGCCTGTTTTGATTTCAGCCATAAAAAAGAAGTCAGTTTGACTTTTTCAAGGAGAAGATATGTAGTAGCGGTCGCGTTTTGGAACACACGATTGTTCCGCTCCTTCCAAATCACCCAAACAGTTGCAAACCAAATTACAGTTAAGAATAAATGAGAAGATCTTGGCATACCCGCCATCTTGGTAAACTGAGTAAAATGATTTCGAAGCTCACCAGAAGGCGCCGAATAGATTCCCAACCAAGACCTCACATTAGACCATAGCTCGCTAAAAGTATCACAATGCAAAAAGAGGTGAGCAGCTGATTCAAGAACGTCACAACTAGCCACACACGTGCCATCCGTTGGAAGAAGAATACCCCGTTGGACCAGATTATCTCTTGTAGGAAGCCGGTTACGGAGAAGACGTCACACCATTATCGACACCTTTGACGGGATGTGTTTGATCCAAACATCAGCAACCTGTGACCTGTCTGTATTTTCTCTTGTTGCTGTAATATAATGGTATGCTGCTTTCACCGAGTACCCGTGAGCCGGATTTAACAACCACCTCCAGGAATCATGGACATTATCTTGCAAAACAATGTTATTTAAAAGAACATCACACTCCCTCACACTATCCTCCTCCCACGCAAACAAACGGCGCCTCCACACCCACGCCCTTCCATCATCGCCCCACCCCAACCGCCACATCTCCTCCACCTTGCACTCCTTATCGACGGTCAAATCAAACAAACGAGGGAATTTAAACCGCAATGGGTGAGTAATGTGAACCTATTTGTTTGGTTAAGACTATTTCAAATTTATTTCTCTTTCAAAAAAATGTCAAATATATTTTATTGAAATGTAAATATGAACTAATGAATTTATGAAATTAATGATTTCATAAAAGAAACTAATTTTTATTTTTATTTTAATAATAATAATTTTGTGAATTGTGAGACAATTTAATAACATATATTTTATTGAATGCCAAACAATTATGAAAAAAATTAATTTCTTAATTTTATTTGTATTTTTATTTTAGTAATAATATAATAATGATGATGTGAGACAATGTTTTTTTTAACAATGTGAGACAATGTTTTTTGACAAAAAAATACGTGAAACAATTTATTTGGTTGAAATCATGTAAAAGATATTTAATTCAAGTGACATTAAAACACTTGAATACAATATTATTTGATTTCCTTATGAATAGGGAAAAATCATATGTAAGATAATAGTTGTAACCAAGGACCATTAATTTACATGGAAGTCAACCAAAAAAAAAGAAATCAAATTAAATATGGAATGAAAAGAAGAAAAAAAAGAGAAAAAGGAATTAAACTTATTTTTACGGAATAGTTGCAACTGAAGAAAATGTGATTGCAAAACACAGGCCGTGTGTAATTACTCTCATCCCAAATTAGATCATGTTAATTTACCAAATTACTCTGTAAGAAATTATATAAATTAGACTTGTGGCTTAACAATTTGTTCACATCATAGCCTCTCATGTCTTTCTATTTTATTTGTTTAGTTTTTTCTTTTTCTATTGTTTTTTCTTCTCATCTCTTCACAATTTAAATGACACCGAAAATCGATTCCGTTTCTAATGTTTCCCCTTTGAAAAAAATTGAAATATCAGGTTTGAATCTTTTGGTTGTGGTTTGTGAGAGATATGAACAATGTTGTTTTTTTTTTGTTACAACGAATAAAGGTTATTTATTTGTTTTGTTATGTTTTTCGGTTTTTTATATTATTTTATTTACAAAGGATTTTTTTTATATAGTAGATGGTTTGTTTGATTTTTGTTCATCTATTTTTTTATTTTATAATTTTTTTGGTTAAATCAAATATAACACCTATTGACTTTGTTTCTGATGTGACACCAAGGTATTTTCGAGGAAAATGATGTGTCGTGTGTTTCTAAAGAAATCCTTGATATGGTTGAGAAATCTTACATGTTGAAAGTAGAGTTAAATGATGTGTAGGAGAAGACATATCGGATGAAGAAAGTTCCTTGACAAGTTTAGGACAAAATATAAAGAAAGATTTGATTGTATTATTATAAGATACATCGATACATTTCTTAATATGAATTTAAATATACGATGTAAGATTTTATTCTGATTTATTTTACCTCTTATTGTAGGAGAATGTCCATGAAGAGGATTAACCTTGGAATGGACTTGCATCTCAAGAAATGATACAATATGATGTTGCTACCAGCACAAACAGGCCTCCAGCAGCAAGAAAAGAGAAATCAAGCTTAATTACTAAAAGATTTTTTAAATTTTAATTTTTGATGAAATTAATTATTTTAATGTTTTTTAAATTCAAATAGATATAAATATTCCAAAAGATTTATTAATTAACATTAAATCGTTAAAATGAATTTTTTTTAGTCAATGTTATTTTCGATTTATTAATTTGAGGTTTTTTCCTTTTTTTTTTGCGGTTATTTTCGATTTATTTTATTTTTTAAATATAATATGAATAATTCAAGTTCAAATATGATTGTTTATGATGCATACAGTTATTGTATCAACCAATCAAAATAAACATAGACACATTTGTCTTAATAATCGACCAATCAAAACGAAGAATAACTTATTTGTCTTAATAACCAAATAATGTAGTAATTAATTTGCGGTTATGAATTCCAAAATAAGAAATGAAATAATAACAACTATTAATTTTAATGGAATAAAAAAGCTATCTTTGTGTACCCACAAAAAAAGTTATCTTTGTATTGCGTATTAAGAAGCTTTAAAAACTTGAATAAGTAAATTGATTGACTATGATGAAAATGATTTTCATATCAATCAATCAAATTGAAATATGACTCATTTTACTTAATAATCAACCAATTAAAATGAAGCATGAATCATTTACCTTTATTATCAGCCAATCAAAATGAAGAAAAAATTACTACATTAATTTCTTGAATGCGACATTAAGGAGAGATTTGTAAATTATACATGATTTTTACCCTATAAATAGATAATCCTTTTCTCATAACTTTCATCTGCCTCTTCATCCCATACAAATTTTATGACTATTTCTTCATTCGAAATTCGTTTTCCATTACACCAAAATCCAAAAACATCTATGATATTGCATCAAAGAATCATGGAGAATAATCATGTGTATGGTTTGTCCATGATATAAATTGAGACACACATCCTTTCTGGCAAAGGCTATGGTGGGAGACCTCTTTAGGTCTCCTACCGTAGGAGACTTGAGTTTTTTTTTGTTTGTTGTTTGCAAAATGGATATCAATCATCGGATGTAGTTGAAATTTTTTGAATGGCTAGGATTTATAGGCCATATGATCCGCTAAAATTGTATTATTTAAATATCTATATTCATTAAAAAAAAAGGTGTTTTTGGCATTGTTGGTAAAATTGAAAGCAAGCTCATAGAAGCAATCATCTTCACCAAATATCCAGCAACACACACAGTAAAAATCCTCAATCAAACCAGATCAGAGCAAACACAGAATTGTCATCAAGTTTTGCCTCACAACCTACAAAGCAAACACATATACAAGAAAGGGTGTAGAAGTAAAATTAAGTTTAAGTTCTTAATT
>Ga0228711_1011265_pt1 | contig 11417 bp, 11 predicted proteins | sample MedpolnodulmetaG_2_FD_177996 | JGI IMG/M metagenome (GOLD analysis project Ga0228711, IMG submission 177996) | Root nodule microbial communities from Medicago polymorpha collected in Santa Monica, California, United States - brown nodules | ecosystem: Host-associated > Plants > Roots > Nodule...
AACAATTACAAATAATTGAATAAGGTTTTGAATACTTGATATACAATCAGAGGTATTCACAAAACAATACGAACAGAACAGACTCTGTTTTTCTAGACACTTGAGAATTCTAAGATATGAACTATTATAAGAATTCTCTAAGTTGTTGATGTGTTTGCGACGTTTTGCACAGAGAGTATTGGCCTTTTGCTTGTTGTGTTCTATATGTGTGTATCTGTGTGTCATTGTTCTCCAAGTCTTTATCCCTACATATAGAGGATTTGAGAGACGTTGAGAGTTAGCCGTTACATCAACTTGTCTTGCTTGAAGCTTTGATTCTTCACCATTGATCCTTTGCATGATTTGATAATTGTCCTATGAAGAACTAATTTCAAATACATTCCATTTGAAGCGGAACAATGTCTGCAACAATATTACTGTTATTCTTGTCTTGATGTAGAGACAAGTTGCAGAGATGTTGGTTGCAGAGGCGTGCGCAAAGTTAGTGGTCGTACACTGTAATTTGTCAACTCTGGTGAAGTGGCTTCTGATGAGATGCTTCGGATAACCTTGCTTCTGATGAGCTTGCTTCTAATGACTTGTCTTCAGGAGCGCTTTCTTCAGACTCGTTTCTTCAGACGCATTCTTTCAGACGCTCTAAGCTTCAATAAAATTCCTTTTGCTCTTTGACTTGTTCATTCAAAATCTTTATGAATAGTACTTTGATTATGATCCTGTACACTTGAACAAATGTTTAGGATATCCAATTGATAATTTTTAATACCTTGTTATCATCAAAACTCAAGAGGTGGTTTTGCGACACCCTTTGTTCCAACATATACTTCTACTACTAATCTACTACTACTATAATAAGAAAATCTTACTTCAATAATATTTCATAATTAATCTCGATTAAACTCATAATTTTCTTAATTTTATGGGTCCAATCGTCATTTTACAAAATAACACACAACAAATTTAAATATATACTTCTACTACTAATCTACTACTACTACTATAATAAGAAAATCTTACTCGAATAACATTTCATAATTATCCTCGATTAAACTCAATTTTTTTTTAATTTTATGGGTTTAGTCTAAATTTTACAAAATAAACATCCAATTTATTCATTTTTTAAAATTTATTGTATATATTTTTGTTTATCTTCCAAATCTAACTAATTCCCTATATGTCACTATTTATCAGATTTATCACTTCCAAACGTAACTAATTCTCTATATCTCTATATCGGCATTTTGTATATTTATCACTTAGGGGGCTGTTTTGTAGTTTTTTTTTCTTAGGGGGCCAAAATCGCAACTTTGAAAAAGTTAGGGGGCTAAAACTGCAATTAAGCCAAAATAAAATTCATAACATACGCGATTCAAATATTTAACAAATTTTCTATAATTTTTGTTAATAATTTTTGTTTAATATCTTTAAACATTTGATAATATTAACAATATAATATTATTAACAGGTATATTAGTATATTACTAGTATAGTAGAAAAGAATAGAAGTATAGATACTCAGTAGTTTGTTCTTTATATATAGTAGAGAAGTATGGATAATGAGTAGTTTGTTGAGATATTTATGTTACATAAATATTAAAAATAAATTAAAAACTTAAATAAACTATTTAGTTGATAAAAACAAAGTAATATATGAAGTTTGTTGAGATATTTATGTCAAATAAAATATTAGTTTTAGAAAATAGAAAAAAAAAATAAAAATATTGAGAATAAACGTGGAAGCGACATGTGACATAAAAAATCTTACTTTATATGTATGTATATTTTTGAGGGAGTTATATATATATATAAGAAAATAAAATCCATAACATACGCGATTCAAATATGGACATAACTTAGAAACAGTACCCTAGGTACTGTTCATCCTGTTGTCCAATAATAAAATGACAAGTGGATAAATAATCCACATTATTTGTTCATCTTGTTCATCGAAAACGGATTAACGGTTTGAATATTATGCGCGAAAAAAAATCGGAAAAATTTGTGCTTTCAGTCGAGCACGAACGTGCACCCCTTGGCACGGGTCGTGCGTGACACTCTGTTAGGGTGGCACGACCGTGCCCGTCCTACATGTGTCGGAAACCCTGATTTTTGTGTTTTGAGCCTCTTTCACCCTTTTCTATTCAGAATTGGCTTTTGGTGTGAACATGAAAGTTTTAGATAAATGTGTTAGATTTCAAATGGCTTTGGTTTGACTTAAAAATGATTTTTATATTTTCAGTTATGATGAAAATAATTTTGTTTTGTACAAGATAATGCTGAAAATTGTGAATTTTTTGTCTGGGTTGATGAAGCTGAAGAACTAGGTTAATTTAAAAACAATGGAGTTGGTGTTATTCATGGAAGAAAGACAAGATTGACGGAGAAGGTTCATTCCATGCTACTGTATTAATCTAGGTGTGTGTAGAGTTGTAATGAAAAGAGGTTGAAGATGAATGAAATGTAGTCTTTCTGTAATAATTTTACCATTATAATTTTCCCTGAATTGATTGTCTAACTATCAAATTGATCCTTACATTATATTAAAAAACCATCAAATAAGTCCTTGAATTATATAAACAGAAATCAATTTGATCTTTGAAGTAGCCTCTGCAATGTCGCACAAACATAACTCATTAGCAACCATTTTTTCCCAAACACAAAATTCACCACGAACATATTGCAGCCTCCGATACTTATCTCGCTCTAAACAACCACCGTGATGCAGGATTAACATGATATTGTCTTCCATCCTACGGATTTTGGCAACATTAGTCTTAATCACAAACAAAACAACTAAAAATGCAAACCCTTTTCATAAATTGTTTTAATCAATTAGTAATTTCCTTCATTACTAAGTTAATCTTCATTAATTTTAGTAACGAACTAGAAAAAAATCAATTTTTTAAGTCTTAAACCGAAAACCCTAAAATGAATAATCTAAACAACCGTCTCAAAAACAACACTCACAAACAAACAACAAAGCAAGCATCCAATGAAGTTTAAAGTTGAAAACGAAAAGATAAAAACTGAAAACGAAAATAAATAAAAAATGGAAAAAAAAAGGGTGAAAACGAACAGAGAAAAAGAAAAAGAAGAGGAATGGACGAATTCTTCCTTCAAAAATCCAACGTATGTCGCCGGAGATGGTCATGATTTTGGAGAGGTGAAGATGGTGAAGGTTTTAGCGGGAAGGAGAAAGGTCAAGGACGTGTTTGATGTAGTCTCAAAATTTCGTTTCTATTTTATACGAGTAATTAAATAAGATCTAGTTTAGTTTATTTTTATTTGTTTTCTTTTTATTTCTACACTAAGCGGAAAAAAAAAGAGAGGGAAAATCTATTTCAACAAAGTAATCAATAAAATTTATTTAGTAAATATTTAGTTTATTTGTTTTATTTTTAATTTTTCTAGATTATGCTCAATTTTTATTTTTAGATTAGATTTGTTTTTGGTAGAAATTTATAAGGATTTTGAGTTCTAAGGTTAGTTACCACTACCTGCATATAAGTATCACAATTGACACAGCTCAAATCTTTGCACTATATATTCCCAGCCAAACATCAAACACACAAACCCTAATCCTCTCATATCTCTCACGCTCACATCTTCCACCCCACAAACCCTTCCTCTCTGCAAATCATCTGCCTCTCATCTTCCTCACGCTCAAACCCTCTTCCTTCCAACGATCTTAACCCTAGTTTTAATTGTCATTCTGATTCTCACCGAAAATGTCTTCGCAGGGTTCGATTTCAACTGTCGACAGAATCAGCGTTTTGCCGGACTCGGTTATTTGCCACATCCTCTCTTTTCTCCCTACCAAAGAATCTGCTGCCACTAGCATCCTTTCCAAGAGATGGAACCCATTATGGCTCTCCGTCCTCACTCTTGATTTCGATGACCAAAACTTTACAGAATTCGCCACTTTTAGACATTTTGTCTACTCAGTCATTACCTTGAGAAATATCACACAGACCATCCAGTCGTTCCGCCTCAAATGTGGTAACTCTTCTGGCTTCAACCTGCATGATGTCAATAGATTTATTCATGCTGTGTTCCAACGTGGAGTTCAGAATCTCAACCTTAAGATGACCTATTTCAGACCTGACTTCAAGTTACCTCATTGTGTTTTCAGTTGCAGTAACCTCACTGCTCTTAAATTGAGACGGCTAGCAATAGATTATTCTTGCGATTTCAATTTCCCCTTACTCAAAACTCTTCATTTGGATACAATCTTTTTTGCTGGAGACGGTGATTGCTTTCCTAGGCTTCTCAAAGGGTGTCCAATTTTAGAGGATTTGGAAACAAAAGATTTATTGTTCTATTCTTCTGGATTTTATTACAGTTTACTCTATCAGCTGGTCAGTGCAAAAATTCTGAACAAATGTTCATAATGCAAAGTTTTTATCAATGGCTTTCTAACAAAGTTTTAAAACAAATTTTGCTGATTTCTAATGTTTGTTTTTGTAACTTATGCAGTACTTCTTGCAAAAGTACGAACTTCCCACCTTTCATAATTTAACCCACATGAAGATTGTATTTGAACGGACACAAGGTCCGCCTGAGAAGTGGATGTGGTTAACAGAAGTGCTCCAACATTGTCCTAAGCTTCAAAATCTTATCATTCACGAGGTCTTGTTTGTCCATGCTAAATGATGATAATTTATTTATTTAAATTTACTTCCTTAATTTTGATTTCCTTTTCTAATAAAATTGGTTGATGTTGCCAGGGTCCTAGTGATGGAAATGATGGCAATGTTGATTGGATGGATACACCAATTGTTCCAAATTGTCTTTCATCACAACTTAAAACATGTTCCCTTATCGGTTATAAAGGCAGGAATTGCGACTTTCAGTTTGCAAAGTATATTTTGAAGAATGCAAAAGTATTGCAGATCATGACAATCAATGCCTCTCCTGTTGATATAAATGTAAAGCACCAAATGATAATCAAGTTATCTTTGTGTCCAAGGGGCTCAACTACATGTAAAATTTCATTTGATTGATTAAGGTTAGGGCATGTTCCTTTCTAACAAGTGACAACTTTTTCTAACAAGGGTAATGTATACTCCTTCTGTCCCAAATTCACTTACTTGCTTGTTCAATTCATACATATTAAGTAAAGTGTATAGCTGAATGATATAGCTGAATCAGAGAATCATTTTTTTTACAGATAGGTCAATTATTTTGAGATGGAGTATATTATAATTTGCAATTTTGCTGGGCATGGGTTAGTGGGGTGTGAATGACCCTTTTTTCTGCTGCTTGTGTTTTTTTGTATGTCGTGGACGTGATTCTTTGGCTGGGTTTTGGCTTGTTTTTGCTGCATTTTTTCGGCAGATTTGGGTTCGGATGTTCCCTCTATACACGGCGTCCGTATTGTGTTTTGTTCTGCTATGTGTGCTTGCTCTGTACGTCTTGTGCAGATGTAGCGGTAATAAAATTTGGCTGTTAAAAGAATTGGAAATCATGTAGATTAATTAACTCAATTATTAGCATTATTATGTGTAAAATTAAAGCTAGTTTAATTTTTTGGCTAATTTGTTATGAATAATGGAAATGTTTTTCACTGTGCTTTTGTTTCATTATTTTGATATTAGACCTGTCTTGTTGTGTTAACTTTTTTAAAATACTTCTGTGTGTAACTGAGCTTTTGCTGGTACAATGCAAATGTGTTCCCTATATACTATTGTTGCATATAGTTAATTATATTATTATTGTATATAGTTAATTTGTTCAAATTATTAAAGCAAACTTATATTTTATTCTATAATAGAGCTTTGTCAATCATGCTCTCTTTTTTTTGTGTGTGGTTAAACGGGGCCTAAGCCCTGCCAATCATGTTTTTTTATCTCTCCAACAAAGGTCACTGCATGCATGACTAAGGAGTAAACATGTAGTTTTGTGGCTTTATGCTAATGTTATTTAAGTACATTTTTTTGACATAATTTAGTTTTGCACTCGACACATTAATTGTACGGTAACATGCTGTTAGGATCCCATATGAGAGGGTGTTTTGAGTAATTAGTTTAGTTTAAGTAAATTATTAGTAAGTGGCCCATTAGGATTAGGATTAGAATTCTGCTCTTTACCCAACAGCTTTTGCTCATTTTTAATTGAAAAGACCATTTTACCCCTACGTAAGTTAAGTTGCGCTAGTGTAAAAAGCTGTGTGACTTAGGTCACGTAACGTGAGTTAAGTCACGCTAGTGTTAAACTAAGCGTGAGTTAACTCACGCAAGCTTATGTGGTCGTACCAGAACAGGCTGTAGTGCCTTGTTCCCTGCTTTCCAAAGTTCCTTCGTACATTCAACCAAAACTCACAATTTAAAGAGCATTCATTCAACAATTCATTAAATCATGCATTCATTCATTCATAATTTTTATACGCAATATTAACTAAAAATAACTAAAATGTCATAAATAAGTGCATGTCATAAATAAGCGCAACCGCGCAAATGTAAATATATTACAACCAAAATGTCATAAAAATACTACAGATATGAAAAAAGTACTAAAATAAGACACTACTACTGCTCCTGTGGACTATGATTCCTACTCCTCCTCCGTGGAACTGGCTCACGGTCAAACACGCTATACTCGGTCCAGAGGCACTCGAAAATGCTGAAAAAGAGTGGATTTGAAACCTCCTCTGGAATCTCCATCGCATGTTCCACTCTGTCTCCCATGCTGCTGATGACATGCAATGGATCGGGAGGATGTCTGGCCCCTCCTGCTCAACAAGAATCTCCTGGTATACATGTCTGGGAACCACGTACCCAGGAACGAGAGCAGGGGCGACGATAAGAGGATGGGATACACGGTAGAACCATTTAATGTACCCATCTAAATGCTTCCAAGGCTCGTCGTCCAGGACCGGCTCACCCCTCTGCTGCTGGCTAACGACATGCAGAGCAAACTCGAAGAAGGAAACAGCCACATATGTTGGGGCAAGAGGCATAATCGTCGTAGGAGGTCGGGGAATGGTCTGAACATAGCCGTACTGCCTCAGAACCCGCTCCGGCAAGTGACGCACCATCTTTTGTTTGCTGGCTATGATCCATTCGGCGTACCAGCACACGTCCTGAAAAGGCGTCACGTCTCGTCAGCGCTCGTACGACCTCCAGATGACACGACAATTCTCCATCGAATCCATCCAGTCTCTGAAGTGTCCAGCATCAATAAACCCTCTTTTAGGTTTCAATCTACCCACATACGGGTTAGCTCGTTTGTAATCTTCATATTTCTTCCTCAGAGCGACATGTCTGAAGTGAGCTATAACCCATCCCTGAAAACACAAAGAGAAAAGTTTATATTTGCAAACAAGTATCATATGTAGAAGTATACATTTACGATTAACATAAAAAAATAAGAAAAATATATATTACTACAAGCAAGGTCATGTAACCTCCAATGGCGCCAACATGTGAGCTGGAGGTAAGAGAAAGTTGCTCATACAAGAAAGGCAAGTCCCATTGTGCCCCATGACCAAGGCACCAAAATTATTACTCACCTGCTCCACCGCTTCCTCCACCGGAAACAATAGATGATTTACCATCAGCTTTACACCATTGTCATGATTTAAATCATCCTCCTCAATGAGCCGTCCAGCGATGGGGATGTCCCCAACAGGCGGATGGAAGTTGCTGGTCTCCTGATGCCATCTCTCAGCCATAACACACACTAACCTGTGGGAGATGTTGTCGTACCTAGTCAGAAGGAGGGGCCTTAGACCATATCTATCCACCGGTTCCCAGAACCAAGGGTTATCATGTACCGGCAATGGAAGGGACAAGGCAGAAAGCTTAAGTTTTCACCCGTGCGAGACGCCAGTCATCTTACAATCCGCTTGCAACTGAAATACAAAAAAAAAATTAAATAAGTAAAATAAACATGAAATAGTAAACTAGAAATATTGTACGTAGAAAATAAATGTCACGTATTCTAACAAACACCATTAAAAAAATAATACGTAATATAAACTAGAAATATTATAAGTAAAAATAATTAGTAAAATAAATAGTAAAATATCATTAAATTAAATAAAGCAAATTATACTTACTGTTTTATCGTTCCAAAGCTTGCAAGCTATGTGTTTACCGAAGTTCGATAAAAGTGACAACTCATAAGGCCCCCTGGAAAGCCCCCATCCTCATCCTCCATACCAGACTCTTCATGCTGCTGAGGATGTTACTCATACTGCTGCTGAGGAGGTTGGACATACTGCTGCTGAGAAGGCTGCTCAGGCTGATACCCCTCATGAAACTGAGCCTGACACCCCTCGTGATACTCACACCCCTCCTGATACTGATACCCCTCCTGATATTTAGGCTGATACGCCTGCTCCTGATACTATTGCTGATACTATGTAAGGTCGACCGTCTGGGATAAACCCGTCTGTGACGACGAGGCCCCCGCGACATCAACCCTAGCAAGTCCCGTGATCCCCCAGTCTGACTCTCCCTCGACCAGCCATAGGAGGACGTAGTGGTTGTTTCTCCCTCCGTGCACTACTAGTAGGGGCATGCCTCCCTAACCTAAATCTGTCACTCCTCTCCTCAGGCGGCCTCTGAGACATGTCTGCATAACATTTCAACAATCAAAAAATCGATGACACATTTTCACACGGACATTGTGTCATTTCCAGCAATTCAACAACAACATCAAAATTTCGACAATGTCATTTCAATCCGTAAACTACCACATTGCAGTCAAACATATTATAATCGCGTTAACAAACCATATTCTAACTAATTTGATCATTCACAATCCAAAAAAACAAATTTTTTTATCATTGAGACATTTTACCAAACACATAGAGTGCAATTTTCAAACTACTAAGTAATCTAACAATGTCTAACCTCTAAACTACCACATTTTACTCTAAACAACATCTAAACAACAATTCCTAAGTTAATTCATCACTAACAATCATAAAAACTAACATGCAAGCAAAATTTATATAAACCTAAAAATGTTAAATTTGTTATAAAATTCAAAAATTTCAACCAAAAAATGGTGAAAATGTAGGATAATCATCACTTACTTGATATTGTGGGAGAAATTGGTTTTGAATGGCGCAAGAATGGTGAAAATCGCACTTGGAGGGGAAAATTTCGTGTTTGGAGAAGTTGGAAAATGGAAGTTCTGTGTCTCCGGTTTGCTAATAAATGACTTAAGTCACGTAGCGTGACTTAACTCACGCGACGTGACTTAAGTCACACTGAGTACACAACTAGCGTGAGTTAACTCACGCAGGGGCAGTTTTGGAATTTCAGTTGGGAGCGAGCAATTTCTGTTGGGTAAAGAGCAGAATTCTTAGGATTAAATAAAAAGAGACCCATTAAGGTTAAATACTAGAATGTTCTCTTTATTTGTATATAAAGGGGAATTCTTAGGAATTTTAGAGTATGATAGATTGAGTTTTCTGTTTAGGGCCAGAGTAGGATTCCTCTTTGAGTTGTGTCAGAGCTTTGCTCTGGGAGTAGTTAGAGAAACTCTTTCTTCTACTAATTTACTATTTCATTACTATCAATAAAGCACCCTATTTTCTTTTATCACCATCAGTCTCATCATCTTGTTTGGTTGTGATACTATTTATTCGTTGGTAGGATCTGTTAGTTTATATCAAAATGGTCCGATCTATCGGATCTTGAGAAAATAAAATGGAAAATTGCTTGATGAGTGCCAAGGTTTTTTTGAAAAGAATTATATTTTTGTCAAATTTGTTTTTGATTATTCGAATTTTTTTTTTCTTTATTTATTTATTATTTTTAAAGGCCTAAAAATTAAATTTGACGATGAAATAAACGCGAGAGAATTCCGTAGTGATACTAGGTCAAGTTCCCTTGGATAATAAACTAAACCTAATTTTTTGCATTTTTGATATATGAAAGCTAAATAAATAAATAAATAAATAAAGACAATGCATATTTTTTTCTTTATATTTACAATTTCCCTAAAATACATTCTAATTGCAAATTAATAAATAAAAAAAATGAAAATGCTATCAAATAAATAAACAATGGAAAAAAAAAAGTGGACCAAAAACGAACAAAAAAATGAGGTATTTTAAAATACCTCTATGCCGAAATTTTTCATGAAAAGACAAAGAAAATTTTGGGTCAAAAGACAAAATGGAATCTTAGGTCAAAATTGGGGTATGACAGATGCCCTATTTAAGTTTCTTCGTCCAGAAACTTGAAGATAAAATCTTCGATTTGACAGGCCGAAGAGACTTAAATACAGAGTACACCATTTTTTACCCTAAGATACTACGAATGCTCGTGATGCAAGTATGAATACAAGACAGCAAAGACAATCTGACTGATGGAGAGAAACAACATAAGGATGCCCAAGTTTGTTAAGGAACGAAATCTAACTCCACTGGGGGGATAATGCAGTTTCATTGGGGAAAAAGGTTGTCTACTATCCTGTTGATTCATAAACGGTAGCTTAACAAAGATAAAAGACTGAGGTTACCTACTATCGCGTGATAGCTTAATGAAGGTAAAATTGATAAAGAAGACATTGTCTACTATCGGTATGAGGATAACTTAATGAAGACAGATGATAGGTTTTACCTACTATCGGTGTGAGGATGGCTTAATGAAGGTAAAAATGTAAAAGGAATGATATTGTCTACCATCGGTATAAGGATAGCTTAATGAAGATAGATGCCAGGTTTTACCTACTATCGGTATAATGTGGACAAAAGACAGGTATTACCTACTATCGGTATTGATAGCTGTATATGGTAAAATGAAAGAGACTTTGTCCTACTATTGGTATAAATAGTTGTATGTGGACTGTAACACCTTAAACCCCACATATCATTTTCTAATAAAAATATAATAATTATTAAAGCACGTAAGGGTGTCACACATCTTCATCAAATCAAGAGTACTTTATTTAGATTAAAAAAAAATGTCGCAGCGGAATAGTTTTTCAAAAACTTTAAAGTATACATCTCATCATAGTTTCAACAAAGACTGAATACAATAGAATTCAAAAACATAGTCTAAATAAAATAAATCTTCAGTCCCTAGTGTCACAGATCAGAGCATCGACTCGATAAAGACTCCCAAAAGCTTTAGGTAAACGAGTAGGCTTCAAAGCCATCCTCAGAGACTCACTGCTACTAAACTTCTTTTTCCTTCAAATCTACACCACAAGGGTGCAGGCGCCCAACCCGCCACTAGAGGGTGAAAATATATTCAACATAAGAGATGCATAAACACATGTATAGATTCAGATAAAAGAACACAACAATTACATTTAGAAATATATGCATCATAGTAAGATAATATTCACATTTAAATATAAAATTTCATTTAATAAAAATCAAATAGGCATCAATCAACATCTTATAATAACATATAAGCATCAACAACATTTAAGAATATCAAGTAGACATTAATAAA
>Ga0228711_1011267_pt1 | contig 11415 bp, 9 predicted proteins | sample MedpolnodulmetaG_2_FD_177996 | JGI IMG/M metagenome (GOLD analysis project Ga0228711, IMG submission 177996) | Root nodule microbial communities from Medicago polymorpha collected in Santa Monica, California, United States - brown nodules | ecosystem: Host-associated > Plants > Roots > Nodule...
CTTTTTTTTTTTTAACAAAAAAAAAACATATCTTTTTTAGTCAAATGAGCTTATAAGATATAAGCTATAGCTCAAAAACACGTTGTTGTGAATTCGGACTCAAAATCACACAAATAAAACTAGGCTTAATTACACTTTTGGTCCTCGCATTTTGACCAGCTCATGAAAATGGTCTTGCCTCTTTCAAATCGAACAAAATTGTCCCTAAACTATATGTTTTTTGCAGTTTTAGTCCTACCTCCTATTTTCAACTCCAGAAACGCAGAAAAATGACAGTTTTAGACCTACCCCCATGCTCAACCATGAAGTAAACAAGGAATAAAGCATTTAGGTACAAGGCATCTACTTTATTCAGCACACTAACAAAAAAAAACCCTAATTTGAAACATATCTTAGAAATTAGGGTTTTTTTGGTTAGTGTGCTGAATAAAGTGGATTCCTTATACCCACATGTTTTCTTCCTTGTTTATTTCATGGTTGAGCATAGGGGGTAGGTCTAAAACTGACATTTCCTACGTTTCTGGAGTTGAAAATAGGAGGTAGGACTAAAACTGCAAAAAACATATAGTTTGGGGACGGTTTTGTTCGATTTGAAAGAGGTAGGACCATTTTCGTGAGCTGGTCCAAATGCGAGGACCAAAAGTGTAATTAAGCCATAAAACTATGATGTATGGAGCAAGGGAAAGTAGTAATCAATATCAAAGTAACCACAAATAACAACAATAACAAACCTAGATCTAATTTAGGAATCAAGTGAAAACAACTCAAAACCACAAGCAAAAGATAAAGAGATAAGAGAAACAAGCACATTAAGAAATGTTTACCCAGTTCGGTCCAAATTGACATACTCTAGGGGAGAGATTGATCCCTCAATCCACTATCAATGAGTTCTTACAAAGAGATACAAAAGGGTTACAAAAAATTAGCTTCAACAAGCTCACAAAGAACAAGCTCTAATTTCTACCCTTTCCCAATCTCACCAAGGAACAAGACACTCAATATTTTCACTTACCCAAGGTGTTTACAGTGTTTCCCAACTCAAGAAAATCTCACTACAAATACACTCAACCCGAAAGTTACTTCCTTTGTATTTCCAAGTTTTTCTCTGCTGAAGCTCTCCCCAAAAAACTGAATTGTAAAGCGTATATAGTGCACAGGAAACAGACAAAACCGCGTCGTGATCGTTAGAATCGCGTTACGATTGTAACGTACGACCCAAGGTACAAAACCTTATCCACAAATCGCGTTACAATTTTGACACCACAAGGAACCAATCATTCTGCCAAGAAAATCGCATTACACCATCAAAATCACGTTGCGATTTTGAGCTTTCACATATTCAAAATTTGAAGTCAAATTCAACACATATCTTGCTAAACAGACCCTAAATAGACTTTTTTTTTAAAAAAATTACAAGGGTCAATCAATTTAATCTCTTAAATTTATAAAATAGCAATTTAACCCATTACATTTTTAAAAAAATGTGATCAATTTAATCCCTTTGTTATAATACTCCTTTAGTAAACATCCTTCCAAACCCATAAAAGACGTACATTGTGACTTAAATAATATTTTCGTGCGTCAAAACAAATATTTTTTAAAAAAAATTGGTGGAAAATTGTAAAAAAGAAGTAAATTATTTGATATTGTTTCAATTTATAGGGATTAAATTGCTACAATTTTAAGACTAAAATGTTTATTGAATCTATAAAAAATATTTTTCATTTCATGGAATAACGCAGAAGCTTACTTTCTTTGACTGGCAGCCATACTCACCCTGTTTTTTTCTTGTTGTTCTATGGTTCTATCGTTTAATGGACCTAGAATAAGAAGAAAACAAATACGACTATACTTTATAGTTTATAGTCATATATACTTTATAAGAAGAAAACAAATGCAACTATACTTTATAATTTATAGTCATATTTCCTTTACAAGGGGTTATGTTATGTGTCCTTCTTAATACAAACCAAAAAACGTTTTGAACAACTCTAACCAACACGTGGATCGGACTTTTTTTAATTTTTGTAAGGTCTTCACACAAGTAAAATTGGAACTTTATAATTACACACTTTTTTTTTCCACAATCGAACGTGTTGAGAAAATTCCTTGTGGAATTCAAACACTACCCTTTTACTTTCTCTCTCTCTTTCTTCACCTTTGACACGTATTTGTTGAATACCATACTTATATATAAACCATTGAGATAGTCACATCTTTATTCATTCAATTTGAGTTCTAATCTCTTGTTCTAAGTCACACTTCAATTCATAACTTAAGATATATACTTCTTCATAAGCTCAACAACAAAGGTTTGAATTTTCTTACCCTTTGCTTTCAATGAAATTTTTTCTTATATTTTTTTGGCTACATAAGTTTTTTCTTATATAAATATATTCATCATCTATATAACAACAAAAAATATTAAGTTGTTGATCCAATTGTCCTATTTTATAAGTGATTTAAAATATTTTTCGCAGTTATGCGCAGATAATACTCAGAAAATTATAAAAGAAAGATAGGGTTATGAAAATTTTCTATGCTAGTTTATTGATTTATGTATGGTTTGATTAATGATGTTCTATGTGTAATTTGAACAGGATTCAAGAAAGTATAGTTTTGAATTTTCATCAAACAAATTGAAATTGGTGTGAATCTACATCTCTATGGGATTATCACTTTCTTTACTATCATCAGCTTGGGAAGAAATTGTCAGGCATTCACTCTTTGGTCTTACATTCAACTATAGTTTTGGTTCCAAAGATGGTGCTATGATTTTGAGAACAAGTTTCAACAAAAGAGAATCAGAAACATCACCAACAAAAAGTCCAACTAGGTTAGAGGATTATAGACCAGAACATGTGACCCTTGACACAAATGTTGATGAAAACTTGAAACATAAGGCAGTGCCTTTGCTTTCTTTGCCTAAAGAAGTTGTTTTCTCTTCTCCAAAACCTGTTTTTGAGCTTGATGCTGCAGCAACTAAGGTTCAGAAAGTTTACAAGAGTTATAGAACTAGAAGAAATCTTGCTGATTGTGCTGTTGTTGTTGAGGAACTCTGGTTAGTCTTGTTCGAAAAACCTTTATTTTATGATATTTGATTAACTGAAATGGTCAATTTAGTCATTGAAATTATACGAATTTTGATATTTGATTCTGGTCGTTGAAATTAACGATACTTTGAAAATGATTCATGAAATTGAAAATTTTCGATCATCGGTCAATTTAGTCTTTAATATTGTTATGTGATAAAAAAATTTCAAATTTTGTAATGATTTTGAAATTTCCTTAATTTCAAGATTTTAATTTAAGAGAGTAAATTGGTATAGAGTATTAACTTCTTAGCCTAATGTTTTTTGTATGTTATTAAATGGATTGTTTTTAAATGATATGAAGGTGGAAAGCATTGGACTTTGCTGCTCTTAGAAGAAGTTCTGTTTCATTTTTTGATGAGCATAAACAAGAAACTGCAGTGTCAAGGTGGGGAAGGGCAAGGACTAGAGCAGCTAAGGTATATTTCATTTGAAATTCAATTTAATTTCTAAAAATTAAACTAAATTTTTCATATTTTTCATTTCATTTTTAAGGTGTCTTTGCTAATTTTTATTTTTCATACAGGTTGGAAAAGGTTTGTCCAAGGATGACAAGGCACAAAAATTAGCCCTCCAACATTGGCTTGAAGCTGTAAGTTATTTATCCTAATATAATATTATAAAATAAATTAATTAACTAACACTAAAATAATATTACATATCTAATCTAATCATATCATACAGTATTAACAATGATTTTTTTTCCCCACAGATTGACCCACGTCATCGCTATGGACACAATTTGCACTTATATTATGATATTTGGTTTGAGAGCCAAAGTACTCAACCATTTTTCTATTGGTAAGCTTTTTATCCTATAGTACCTAATCATCTATATCTTATTGATTGTAATAATTATATGAAGCTGGTAAAAACTATTGGATCTGATAATCTTGATGGCTAACTTTTTGTAGGTTGGATGTTGGAGATGGTAAAGAAATTAATCTTGAGAAATGTCCTAGGACCACCCTTCAACGCCAGTGCATTAAATATCTTGGACCAGTAAGTTATCAATAGATTATATCACATTTGTAATCAAAATGATAGTAATATTTGAAGTATATATCAAACTCGGTACTTTAGGGTTTATAAGATTCATACGCATTGCGCATCAACCACATGCATTAGACCCCGATGATAGTATATAATCTAATTTGTATGTTTGATGTTATAATTGCAGAAAGAAAGGGAAGAATATGAAGTAATTGTTGAAAAGGGAAAGTTGGTGTATAGAAAAGATGGGAGGTTTGTGGAGACTGATGAAAAGTCCAAATGGATATTTGTTCTTAGCACCAGTAGGTCTTTGTATGTTGGAAGGAAACAAAAGGGTGCTTTTCAACACTCTAGCTTTCTATCTGGGGCTGCAACCACAGCTGCTGGACGATTAGTGGCACAACAAGGTGTACTCGAGGTAAAAACACGTAACCCTTTTTTTTAATCGACCTGAATTCGTTGCAGTTGTAAATCTTGACCGTTGAATGAAGATCGAATTATTTGTATTTTTGACTTGTATTTTATATCAGACTTAACAACATAAATACACAAATTGTCCGACCTTTATCTGACGGTCAAGATTCACAACTATCCAATGTGTTTTCATTACATAGATATATAATTTTGCATAAGCAATTTTGCTTACAAATAGTGTTTATTGTATACAATTTGCAGGCTATTTGGCCTTATAGTGGTCATTATCACCCAACTGAAGAGAACTTCAGAGAATTTGTTAGCTTTCTTGTGGAGCACAAAGTAGACCTCTCTAATGTCAAGGTGAATTTTTATCTAATACTAGTGATCAAAAGGTAAATTGGCTGTGGAAGAAAAAATTATCTTACTTGCTTTTTTTACCCTCTTTTCAGAGATATGCTATAGATGATGATGCTCCTTCATTCATTGGGACCAATCCATTTATTGAAACTAATGAATCACAACAAACTATGGACCCTACTCAAACTTCCCAATCAATATCTACCAATAATGTTAGCAACAAAGGAATCAAAATTAATAATGCAACAGAGGTTAATGCCAAGAAGTTTGAGGTCCCAGTATTTGACTTTTCCAAGAGATTATCATGCAAGTGGTCTACAGGAGCTGGACCTCGTATTGGGTGTGTGCGTGACTATCCTGAGCACCTTCAATCAAGGGCATTGGAGCAAGTTAATTTGTCACCTAGACCCGCTTCTGCAAGACCATATAGCTATGGCCCAATACCTTCTCCAAGGCCAAGCCCTAAAGTTAGGATTTCTCCTAGGCTTGCATACATGGGGCTACCTAGCCCAAGAACCCCTATTGCTGTTTGAGGCAAGTATTGAAGAAACTAGGGTCAAAGATCCTATGCATTAGATTCTCCCCAATCAGAGATCAAACGTTGGATTCATCGAATGGTTGATAGCATTGATCTCTTAACTATTAGATGAATTCAACGGATGACCTCTGACTACTGAAGTAGGAGAGGATTCCTCGCAAAAGTTGTTAGCTAAGGTGGCACTTGAATTGAGGATAACACAATTGGTAAATTAGTTATGAGAATAGATAGACTAACTATTTATTATTTTATTTTTGGGTTTTGGAATTTGATTATTCCTTTATTTTTTTTGGGGATTTTGGTTTCTTATATATATTTGGTTGTGTTTTGGAACACATGTTTAGACAAAATCTACCTATTCTCTTGTAGTATTTTTTAAGAGGACCTATTCTCTTGTAGTTTTTATGGAACCTTTTTGAAAGGAAATAAAACATGCTATTAGCCTTTTACTAAGACACAATGTATCATTCACCCCAAATTATTCATGACCCTAGGGTTTTTAAAGGAGACTAAGACAATTCTTTGCTGTAACTTGAGTACAAAATTTATTATTATATTGTAGGAAACATATTTCCTCCTGTAACAGAATGCTGCTGTAAAGCATGTCAATCGTCCGATCAATATGTTACGGCTAAGATCATTTTATTAAAAAGACACAGCTTTTAATCTTAACCGTTCAATCTCAAATGAACGGTCGAGATCTACAACTGCGTGCAATTATTACAGCACCAAATCCAGGTCCTATATTGTACTAGTATTCAGACGGACGTTGATGAACAACATCCGTCTATATGCTTTTTTATTTTACTATAAACAAGAGGAAGCTTTCATCATGACAAAAATAATTTTTTTTTATAAGCAAAGAAGTAAGGAGGGCATCAAGAGGCTACATAGACCGTAAACTCCATCCTCTACCACCTACTCTATATATATTATTAAAAAAAATGAAAAAATAATATGACAAGAGGGGGGACTAGGCCAAAACCCTCAGAGAAAAAAGTGAACAACCAAATACTAAGGAAACCTTCAATTGGAAGGGCTAGGAGGTGGACCCATAGAACGGGTTTGATATCCGGTCGCCTTAGTAATTTTTTTCCTCTGACATTTAGTAAGGTAAGGTGTGAAAGGAACATTTTGCATCTTTACCCGCAATCACTAAATGCTCAACAAGGTCAAGTTCACGTCGCACTTTAGGATCCAGTGTGTCATGCGAAGTTTACTGTTGAATTTAAATTGCCTCAATATCCAAGGCATTATGCACGACTCCAAAACTTGCTGCTGGTCTGGGATCACTTCGCGAGGTGATGGACTAAGAACTTCATCCGTAACATTTTCAAGAGGCATACGAAAGAGAAAAAAAAGACATATATACCTTGAATGGCGAACTGCTCGGAAGTAGTGGTAACTTGCTAGGCTGCGCCCAAATCAACATCATTTTGAGGGTGAGAATCAACATCCTCAAGAATGGTGACAATATCCATGTGTGTATCTGCTGCTTCGGACATCGGAACTCTAGATTGTGGTGTTGTCTTTTGTGGAACTTCAAACGCCTTGGAAGAACCAATGCCGGATGGATTATCCTTTTTTAGGCACCTAATCAAGTTTTCTCACTGGAACTTGCTTCTTACCGTTAGCAACATTTTCCTTAACAACCTTGTTGTCGTTCTGGGGATATAACCAACAACAAGAGGTAACATTGTGACCAATATTCTGACGGTTGGAACAAAAATCTGGGAGCCATTCATAAGCCACGTTCAAACTAAAAGAGAGACCATCTCGCTCAACCACAATATCATGAAAAAGTTTTCGGGAGAAATCCATGTCAACAAAGACTCTAGCATACTGGCCAAAAATGTGTTTGATGGTCGCATTATCAATAATTAACGACATTTCAACCACACTTGCAATTTCTCTGAGGGTCATTTCCATCCAATATTCCTGAGGTAATTCCAAATTGAATCCACACCTGAGCATGCATGTTTCTGTGTATGTGCATTGAAATCTTTTGTCCACTCAAAAAGCCGTAAAATACTCAGTTTCAAATTAACGGTGTCCATCGACCAAACTAACATGTAAATCAATATATGAGGCAAAAGAAAACTCAAAATACCCCTTACCTAAAAACAACATGGTCCATGGTCATGTTGTCTTCCATTGCTTCTGAAGTTTCAGTTGGATATCTTTCGTCGTATAAGGTTTGTCTCCCTTATTCAGGACGAGTCTCCCATGAAGGTTTCTCTAGGATACTTCGACGCCTTTCTCATACAGTTCCTATGAAATCTTGATACAAACAGCCTCACCTCCGGTGAACGGCTGAGGCAAATTGTCATTCGAAGATGAATTGTGTGATGCGGTTAGAGTCTGCGCAAAAGATTTTGCTGTTGGTGCAATCACAGGTGAAGAGGGAGACTGCACCCGTACAATAAAATGGAAACTGTGCCTGCCAATCGAAAGCAATCGATGGCTGAGTGAACAAATGAATCCAAAAGCAATCGATGGCTGAGTGAACACACCAAAGAGCAAGTGAATCCAAAAGCAATGAATTCAACAAGCACAAGAAAGCACCGCTTGTAAATTAATATGATGTAGGACCGTTGATGAGAAAACACTAATTATACAACATGTAATTGCCAACCGTAGTCAATTGGAAAAGACTTAAATATTGCATTCGTCCCTGCAAATATGGCCCGTTTAAGTTTTGGTCCCTGTAAAAAAAAAAAATTGTTTTTGGTCCCTGCAAAATTTTTTGTTTTTTAAATTGAAAGTTATAGATAAAATTACATTATTTAGCATTGTTATTTTAATATTAACTACCATACCGACAATGAATGACTTTCCCAAAAGTAACATCTCTTTCCCAAAAATACAGACAATGAATGTCTACTTCGATCGAACGAAGACCACCGTAAGCATCCATCGTGTAGGAAATTATGTTTGTATAAAATTTTGTTGTTATTTACATTTTAATGAATATATTTTTAAGGGTTAAATATGTTTTGATAAATATACCAACTTTTTATTTTAGTTCCTCTAAAAAATTTCTTCACTTTTAATCCTTATAAAACTTTGGCTTAGTTGCTATTTTCGTCCTTAAATATTTATTTCACAACCCTAACGGAATGGACCAAAACGTGTAACGAAAATAAATTTAAAGGACTCAAACAATTTTTATTTTACTTAAGGGATCAAAGCGATACTAAATAAATACATAAGGGACTCTGAACAAGATCTAAAAAAATGTCAACAAGAAAGTCAACATCTTAATCAGAAGAGTGTTTTTAGTAGCATCAAAAGCTTTGGAGACTCTGAAGGATACATGCCTCTCACGACCATGTCAGCAGCTGAAGGCTCTGAACTAGTTTGTTGTCTTCAGGGATTCTTCGTGAATTCTCTAATTCTAGAATTCCACAACACAATGAGTTGTAGAGAGAAAGAATAAATATTTACAAGAAATGGCCAGAACCATGATTCATGAAACTAATATGGCTAAGTACTTTTGGGCAGAAGTTATAAACACAACATGTTATGTTTAGAATAGAATATATATCAGACCTATACTAAACAAAACACCATAGAAACTCTTCAAAGGAAGAAGACCAAGCATATGTTACTTTCATTAGTTTGGATGTACATGTTACATCTTGAACAATAAGGCCGATCTAAAGAAATTTGATGCCAAAGCTCAGAAGGGTATCTTCTTATGATACTTTGAACTCTCAAAGGCATACAAAGTGTATAATTCTAAAACTAATACGGCTGAATAATCAATACTCATCAAATTTGATGACAAAGAGTCTGACAATAAAATGTCAGAGCTAGTTGAAAGTTTTGCAGAGTTTCACATCACTGAAGATGTTTCAGTACCTGAACAAGCTTCTGAGGCTTGAGAACCTGTTATTGCCTCTGGTGGTCCAGATGTTGTTGCCGCCTCTAAAACTTAATTAGATGAAGAAGATTTTGAAGACGCTCTTGATGTTTCAGAACATGCAACATAATCCAAAAGTCCATTCAAGTGTAAATCATTTCATCCAGAAGAGTTAATCATTGGAAATAAGAACAATCCTCTAAAGACAAGATCAACATTCAGAGATAAACACTCTATGTTAGGACTACTCTCAATGATTGAACCAACTTCTGTTAATGAAGCATTATCAGATGATGGATGGATTGTGGCAATTCAAGAGGAGCTGAACCAAATTCAAAGAAATGATGTCTGGGATTTAGTTGCTAAGCAATCTCAAAAGAACATCATTGGAAACAAATGGGTTTTCAGAAACAAGCTCAATGAGCAAGGTGAAGTGGTATCGATTACGGTGAAACTTTTGCTCATATAGCTAGATAAGAAACAGTTAGATTATTACAATCATATGTTGTTAATCATGGTATTATCTTATATCAAATGGATGTTAAGAGTCCATTCTTAAATGGTGTCATATCTGAAGAAGTGTATGTCAAACACCCACTTGGATTTGAAGATTTAAAACACTCAAAGTATGTTTTTATATTGAAAAAGTCTTTATATGGTCTGAAACAAGCTTCCAGATCTTAGTATGATAGACTGAGTAACTTTCTTTTAGAAAATGATTTCGAAAGAGGACAAGTTGACACTAATCTCTTCAGAAAGACACTGAAAATGATATCTTAATTGTTCAAATATATGTGGATGATATCATATTCGGTTCTACGAATGCTACTCTTTGCAAAGAATTCTATATGATATTACAGACAAAATTTGAAATGAGTGTGATGGGAGAATTGAAACTCATCCTTGGTATTCAAATCAATCAATACAAAGATGAAGTATATGTTCATCAATCCAAATACACAGAGGAGCTTCTGATAAAGTTCAAGATGGAGGAGTGTAAACTAATGGCTACACCTATGCATCCCACCTGCAATCTCAACAAAGTTGATACAAGCAGCAAAGTAGATCAAAAGTTTAACAGTGATATGATAGGTTCTCTACTTTACCTAACAACTTTAAGACCTAATATTTTATTTAGTGTATGCTTGTGTGCAAGATTCCAATAAGATCCTAGAGAATCTCATTTAACTTATGTTAAGAGAAACTTCAAGTATCTGAAAAGAACTCTTAATCTCAGCTTGCTTTATAAGAAATCCCAAGATTATAAGCTAGTTGGATTATGTAATGCTGACTATGCTGGAGACAGAATTGAAAGAAAATCCACTGGTGGAATTTGTCAATTCATTGGTGGGAATATGATCTCCAAGGCTAGAAAAAGACAACCAACTATTGCATTATTTACAACAAAAGCAGAATACATCTCAGCTGCTAGTTGTTGTACACAACTACTCTGGATGAAACATCGGATAAAAGATTATAAGATAAGTGAAAACAGTATTCCCATTTACCATGATAATACTGCTGTTATCTCAAAGACATGAGACAGAGGAAATCAGAACGAACCAAACACCCTTTAGTCGAATTTTTTAAACCTAAAACGTCGAAAACAACTTGGTCTTGAAATAGTGTCAACATGTGGTGAATGATTATATATGATGACTTTGCTTTGCAATTGAAAAAAAAAGGAATATGAGCGATGGATGTGTATGTGAAAATGATTTTCACGGTGGGACTTAAAAGCGGTGTTTCGGTGGAGAGGGAAATGGAAGAGTAGGAGAGTAATCTTGTGGGTATGGACTATGATAAAAGTTGTGTATCTTATTTGATCAATGATTCAAATTAACAGGATCAAGTTGGACCAATCTTTTTGGATTACTGCTCTTCTCCCAGCACAGCTTGCTCGCGCCCAACTAAAATACCTAAACTACCCCTGCATTAGTTAACTAACGCAAATGTAAAAATTTGCGCAAGTTAAGTCATGCAGCTTGAGTTAAGTCACGCAGAGTGACTTAACTCACTTTTTTTAAATTTATTTACTATATTCAAATTATTTTATTTACTTTATTCTAATTTATTTGTTCACTTTATTCTAATTTATTTATTTTCTAAATTATTTGTTCACTTTATTCTAATTTAATTATTTTCTAATTTAT
>Ga0228711_1011269_pt1 | contig 11413 bp, 9 predicted proteins | sample MedpolnodulmetaG_2_FD_177996 | JGI IMG/M metagenome (GOLD analysis project Ga0228711, IMG submission 177996) | Root nodule microbial communities from Medicago polymorpha collected in Santa Monica, California, United States - brown nodules | ecosystem: Host-associated > Plants > Roots > Nodule...
AATAAATCATATAATAAAATATAGCACACCAAAAATCAACACCAATCAACATAATTCATATTAAAATCATATAAAAGACTCTAAAATAAATCAAAATAAATAATAACAACTAGGGCGTTACAGAAATCAAAAGCGTATCACAAATAAAAACTTAAAGTTTAAATGCAGAAACTTAAAGAAATGTAAATTGCTTTGCATTGAATTAAAAGATGGTTCAACAAATCAAGTTACATACATTATGTAACTCTTTTCTCTAAACGCTGGTACTTTGAGTGCTAGAATTCTATAATAATAATTTGTGGCCCGTTTTTCCTATGAAAAACTACTCTATATACATAGAGAAAATAACTGCAAAACTAAACTGCTAAGAACTATATATCTTCGACAAGAACTACATTTCTTCCACGTGTCTGGACATTTAAAACTTGTTTCTCCACAATCTAACTACCTGTCGATTTATAGCTTTCTGTTGAAAGCTCCCAATTCTTGTCGAACTCAGCGACTTCCAACATGGACTTAGAGAATTTTACAGCTTTAAACCTTCTTTTACCTATCAAAAATGCACAAGATAAAATACAGGCTAACATGTCTTGAGTCATTAAAAAATAATACACCACATAACCCAAACTCATGCACAACCCGGTCAGATGGACTACGACTGCAACATGTGTGTGGTGGTCATATTGATTGCATCATCACCTGTTTACAATGTACCCCCTCGCACACCCTTGAGAATGCTACGTACGTCCACCATATAAACACAAGTGTTGTTCGTAATCTCTCCTATGTGGGACTTGTATGAATTTTTTAATTCACACAAACATAGTGAATAATATTCAATTTTTATTTCCAACAATCCCCCACTTGAATTTATAAATGACTCTGAAATTTCTTTTAAGGATAGTGCATAAGCAAATATATCTTACAACTTGAACATTTGCATAGTGAATAATATTCAAATTTTACTAAAGTGACTCATAGTCGTAAACTCTATCTCTCAATAAAACACACATCCATTTTTTTTATAACTATTCTTAAAAAGTTCGTGCATTATGGGCTCTGCACGTCAATCCCAATTTAGTAAATGCTCTATAACATTTGTTTAGAGTTTCATGAGAAGTGCGACCATTTCCACATTCATAAAAATCAGTTTATTAAAAGTACTCTTGTAGCTAGATATCTTACTCCATAAAAAAAAATCAAAGATAACTTAAGCACACTAATGTGATAGTGCACCAATATGAGGAAATAACACCAAAACTCACTCCATCCTTACCATCAAAGTAGCCCTCGTTATAACTTGAATATGAGCAAAGTGTCAAACACAATCCAATTAAATGTATAACCTTTTTCAGACACTTTCCAAAATCATCAGATTTTGATTCTCTCTTTCCCCTCATTCTCTCTTTCCATAAGTTGTATATATCTCTTTTTAAATTTCATAGAGAAGATCAAGAGAAAGAAAAAAAAAATCTAGAGATACTCCATCCGTTCTTAGTATAAGCAAAAAGTTACTTTTTAGATTCATCAATTGTGATCGGAGGGAGTAGATAGATACAACTAACGGAAAAGAGGGAAGGGGAAAATAAGGAGAGGGAGCGGAAAGTTGAAAAACTTCACATATTTTGCCACAAAGTCAGCCTATTTTCTGGATAAACAAACTTTATCCTACAATACCAAAGAAATTTCTGTTGATTCCTTTGAAGCTCTAGAAAGACTTTTTTTTTTTAAAAAAAGAAAAAAAAATTGCCATTGTCAAACATTTTAAACTAAGCACATTGAAGCAGCGGAAGCTCCATCGCCAACCATTATGTGGTCGCCGGTGCTCTGCCACTGGTCGACCACCATCAATCACCACGAATGATAAGTTGTCAAATGGGTTCCATGTATGTGAGATATCCACTTATCATTGTTCTAACACTTTTTCCCAATTGTTAGAGAAATTAGAATAGTGGCATTTGCATATATTTTTTATTTTTTTTACACATACATGTTTATTGTTTTTGACAAAAACAATCACTCGTTCAAATCGAGAGATTACATCATTCAACACCACTAAAAACGTAAAGGATGAATCTGCGCACAAACTCACAACATCCAAGTTAGTAGCATACACCGGCATAATGCCTACAAAAATATATGATAAAATTAAAGTGACCGGAATATTCATGGCCTCCAGATCTGCAACGTTGACGCCCAAATCTTTGATTGAATAATCGATCTTTAATATGAATCAAATGAACACCGCAAGAAGACGGGAAATCAAACAACGCCGCATAAGACGACGAACAACAAACCACCACACTTAGATGATGAAATCACAAAGAAAAAACCTAGATCTATGTGAAAATCACTTATTTAGATTGAAATATAGATAAAAAGATGAAGAAGGGTGATTTCAGGTCAAGAATTGACCCAAAACCACTCCTCAATGGAAAATCTGAAAGAGAAAACCTAGAGAGAGAAAACTAAGGCCGACTTGTTGGAGAGGGAGGGGGTTTCACACATACATGTTTATTGTTCTTTCTTTTTCTAATATATATATATTTTGAAAGGTAATATAATTATGTATATGTTTTACTCAAAAAAATTATGTATATGTTCACATGTTTCTCTTTTCTTTGACCGGATGTTCACATGTTATTTAGGCATATATTTAAGTAGTTAGAAAATAACAGTCGAACAAAAATTGTTATAAGTAAATGGTACCCCCTCCGTTCTTTTTTAAGTGTCATTTTAGAATTTTAAGACAAAAATAATAAAGTGTACTTTTGCACATTTTTTTTTCCTATTATACCATCGTTTTAATTCACTAATAATTTTATATTTTGCACATACTTTATCTTTTCAATAAATTTAATATATAACAAACAATTTTTAGTTACTACTCTCTTTCTCCAACAAATTTCTATTTATTTGCGTGCTTTATCTTTTTTTCATAACAAACAATTTTCAATTTTCTCAATATTGTGCATATATCTTTTAATTATTTTAAGTCTATATCAAAATTATTCCAACTTCACATTAATCAAAAGTTAAGAAAAAATTAACTTTCTCGAACTCCTTTAATCATAATTAAGGCTTCAACTATGGCCATAACCAATGTTATTTTCACACCGTGTGACACAGATTTAAAAGTTAAGATTACTCTTTTATCATATTTAAATATTGTTTTTGAAAAATCATTAACAAACCAACCTATATTTGATTTTAAGGAGTCATATGAAGATAACTTAGAAGACGAGACATAAGAGAGCATCAATGTGTAACAAATTTTTATGCTTACCACCAAGTCATGAGTCATCATCCACCGTATAATGACAAAACGAATGAATTGACCCTTATCACAAAACAAAAGAAATTCAATGCTGACCATAAATTAATGTCACACAGGAGTTGAGTGTGTGTGATTTTCAAATATTATATTATAATCCTTTTTAATCATCTCTTTCTTCTTCCTCGTGCTCGTGGGCACAAGATAAACCCCAAAAAACATCAATCACAAATATTTGCTAAAAATAAACATTCTGTTTATATTTGCTAAAAATCATATGTGGACGGCAACTTGAAACAAACAAATAAAAATCAATCTTGAATTAAACAAGTTTACTTTCTTTGATAGTCCACAAAATTTGAAGGTTACTAGGAGAAGATAAAATACTAAACTTCAAATTAAGAATTATATTTAATCATAAGATTTGGTACCACAACCAAGAAGAAACCACAAACACCGAAAGCATTCAAAGTATTTCAAGTAGCAGTTCTTTTTTTGTTTCTTCTTATTCTTCTTCAAAGCTTTGAGTTCTCGTGCTCTTCTCATTGAAACCAAGACATCATCCTTATAAATGCACTCATTCATTTCTTCACAATCATCGTTGCCATAAAATACGTCATCTCCCATAGCTTTATTAATGTGATGAAGTGTTTGCATCGAAAGGTTTTGCTTAGAAAAGGAATTTGTACTCATCTACATGCCTTTCGTTTTGTGTAATAAAAAACAGCGTACTTCAGCTTATAAATAACTTGGTTTTTTTTTATTATTTTTATATTTTATTTTTTTGACTAAGTTGTTTTGATATTCTAGATTGTGGAGAATATGTTTCTTTCTGTTTTTATTATATAATATTATATATAAAGAAAATACCCCTTTCAACTTTTTAGGTTGACTTTTTCTCTTTTCAAAAATTCCCTTACTTTTTAATACAAACTAGACCATTGACCCGTGCTGACGCCCGGGGTCATATAAGAGAACAAATACAGCGGAAATAAGAAAGTAAAAACTTTACTTGAATTGAAAAAATAGTACGATTCAGTTCATAAAATTAATTGCCGCAAACGTTTTTAATGTACAATATTAAACAATATTAAACGATTAGGTGTGATTTTGTTGAGAAGGAAAAAATATGGTTAATAATTAAACAGGGGTATTAGAGTAAAATTAACCATTAGGGTTAGGTTAAAATTATGGCAAACATTTGCTTGCGGGTTAACTGTAATAAATAAGAGATAAGGCAGATTTGTTTTGTTCAAAAAAATAGGAGATTATGTGTGATTTTGTTGAGAAGGAAAAAATAGGGTTAATAATTAAACAGGGGTATTAGAGTAAAATTAACCATTAGGGTTAGGTTAAAATTAGGGCAAACATTTGCTTCCGGGTTAACTTTAATAAATAAGAGATAACACATGTAACAAATAGATAAGAATAAATTTAAATATTAAAATAAAAGTGTAACAAACACAAATGTTCAGTTTTTTCCTTTATCATTTAAAAAGTGTAACAAACTAAATGAGTGTATCTATACTTAACTTTCATTATCTCAACTAGCGAAAAGACATACACTCACGTGCCCGTCTTTCCGCTCTTTTTATTATGTTAAAAGTTTGAAAATTATGAACAGTGTTTTTTTTTATGAAATTTTGATTAAGATTAAAACTATAAATGTTTGTTACTTTCAAGTTATAACAAACCAATCTAGTAATGATTATCTTAATTTAATGACACCAAAAATATAACAAAAAAAATATAATCTAAATTCTTTTTTTTTAAATGACACCAACAACAATTTTATTATAGAAAAATGTGTTTAAGGGTATAATTATTTTTTTTTGAGGGAGTTTAAGGGTATAATGATAATGATGAAAAAGTAAATATAAATATACTCATCTAGTTTGTTACATTTTTTAAATAATAAAGGAATAAAAAACAAAAATATATATATTCATATCGTGTTTGTTCCATTTGTTTTAATATTTAAATTTATTCTTATCTATTTACATGTGTTATTTGTATTGAAAATTGAGGGTAATTTTGGAAAGAAAAATCCAACCTAAAAGTGCTAAAAGTGGTTTCCTTTATATATAGTATAGAGGATTATACCCTCAAACAACAACTTTTTCTATAGTAAAGATTGTTGTTGGTGTCATTAAAAAAAAAGAATTTCGATTATATTTTATTGTTTTTTTTTAAAGAATATATTTTTTTTGTTATATTGTTGGTTTCATTGAAATAAATAAAGAAAAATCCAGCCTAAAAGTGCGAAAGCAGTAGTTTTCTTTATATATAGTATAGAGGATTATACCCTCAAAAAACAACTTTTTCTATAGTAAAGATTGTTGTTGGTGTCATTAAAAAAAAAGAATTTCGATTATATTTTTTTTTTTTAAAGAAGATTTTTTTTTTGTTATATTGTTGGTTTCATTGAAATAGATAATCATGATTAGTTTGATTTGTTATAATTTGAAAGCAAAAAATATTTATATTTTTACTTTTAATCAAAAGTAAAATTTCATAAAAAAAACACCGTTCATACTTTTCAAACGTTAGCGCATTAAAAAGAGCGGAAAGACGGGAACGTGAGTGCCCGTCTTTTTGCTAGTAAAAAATTATAAATAAGTGAAGTGTAAAATTTGAAGTAGAAAAATATTATATCAAAAGCTAGTAAAAAATTATAAACAAGTGAAGTGTAAAATTTGAAGTATAAATATCAAAACTCAATATTTTTTATATCTACTAGCGAAAAGACGGGCACGTAATAACATTTGAAAATTATGAACGGTTTTTTTTTTATGAAATTTTGATTTTGATTAAAACTAAAAATATAAATGTTCTTGGTTTTTTTTAATGACACCACACAACAATCTTTATTATAAAAAAAGTTGTTTAAGGGTATAATGGAGATAATGAAAAAGAAGTAAGTATAAATATACGCATCTAGTTTGTTATACTTTTTAAATGATAAATAAAAAAAACAAACATATATATTCATATCGTGTTTGTTACATTTTTTTTTCAACCCATTTCATTCTACACCAGCGCAAACCCTAATCCGCGAAGATGCAGATCTTCGTGAAAACCCTAACCGGGAAAACAATAACCCTCGAAGTTGAATCTTCAGCCACCATCGACAATGTGAAAGCAAAGATCCAAGACAAGGAAGGAATCCCACCGGACCAACAACTTCTCATCTTCGCTGGAAAGCAGCTCGAAGACAGCCGCACTCTCGTCGACTACAACATCCAGAAGGAATCCACTCTTCATCTCGTTCTCCGTCTCTGTGGTGGTGCGAAGAAGAGGAAGAAGAAGACTTACACCAAGCCAAAGAAGATTAAGCATAAGCATAGGAAGGTGAAGCTTGCTGTGTTGCAGTTTTATAAGGTTGATGGTTCTGGGAAGGTGCAGAGGCTGAGAAAGGAGTGTCCTAGTGCAGAGTGTGGTGCTGGAACTTTCATGGCGAATCATTTTGATCGTCATTATTGTCGGAAGTGTGGTTTGACCTATGTTTATCAGAAAGTTGATGCTTGATTTTGGTTTATGTTTTTGTCACTGCCCTAGTATTTTAAATTTTGGATAATTTAGTTTTCAAAGATTTGGTTTTTATGACTTTGGATTAATGGGGTTGATGACAATTTTTGTTATTGTTATGACTGAATGAATGGTTTAATTTTAATACATTATTGTGTTACTTTAGTTTAAAAAAAAAGTTAAATTTTTTTTAATATATTTAAATTTATTCTTATCTATTTGTTACATTGTTATTTGAATTGAAAATTGAGGGCATTTTTAGAAAGAAAAAGGCAGCACAAAAGAGCTGAAAGGGGTTGTTTTTTTATATATAGTATAGTATATCTATATCTATACTATATAGGGTTAAATATGTTTTTAGTCTCCACATTTTGCGCCTCTTTGAAGAAGTGTTCCTATATTTCATTAAATGTTTTTAAAAGGGCTCAAAATGTAGGAATTATAAACATATTTAACCCTAGTATATATATAAAGAAAATAACTTTTTTCAACTCTTTTGAGCTAACTTTTTCTCTTCTTAAAAATGCCCTCAATTTTAAATACAAATAACACATGTAACAAATAGATAAGAATAAAATTAAATATTAAAAGAAATGTAACAAATATATATAAGTGTGTTTTTTTTTTCCTTTTGGACTGTCTGGTCCAACCGATTGAACCGGAAATCGAACCTGTGTCCAGTCCGATCGACACAAAAAACCGACCTACTTTAGAACCGGATACGAAACCGGGAAACCGGATAAAAACCAAAAACCGGTTGTTTAGCCGGTTGCACAGGTCGGACCGTGTTACCTTGATTTCTTAAAAAAAAAAAAAAAGAACGACGTGCTTATGCTACGTTGGTGACAGAGAAATGCTCGTGTAGGCTGCAAACACTATGGTTGGGTGGCAAAAGTAGCAAGGAGAACTAGATCTTAGAAAAGAAGAAGAGAAGAGGATAAGAGATGGGCGGTCAACATTTGAGGGAAGAGGAAGCCGTAAGAAAATTGTTCACACATATCATAAGGCTGAAACACACATATAAAAAACGCAAATGTCCCTCGACAGTTAACTTCCGTCGGTTTTGTTTTTCCTCGGTAGCAAACTGCCGCAGTTTCTTCGACAGTTAACTACAGCCGGTTCCACTGGTAGTTAACTACCGAGGAAATTAATTATGCAGACAGTGGGTTCTGCATAACTCAACCTAGCCATTTTTCGGCCAGTTTTTACCTGTAGTTAAACCAGAGCATTTCTGAAGGCAATATAACTCATACAACATTTATACTCAGGCATAAATAAGAAAAATACATTATCTTTTACAGTTGTCCATAATTAAATCAAACTGACAAGGAGTTAAAATTACTCGAATGTTTGAAATTCATCAAAACGTTAAATAGTGTCCATAATTAAACAAAAAATTACAACACATTACATATCTTGAATTAAATCTCTACTAACATACTACGCAATTGCATATGGAACGAACATACATATATAATATATTATCTTCCACCATATTCCGAAACATAAATCTGACGTCGCTATCGTCGCGAATAAGCCAAGGCATATAACTTGTCGTTTTCCATGCGTATTCATCTCTATCTTCTCCTAGGTCTCTGCATGGCATCTGACCAAATAAGTGACTGTGACGTGTATATTGATTTTCACCAAGATGCTCAAAATATGTGTTAAGTTGTGTCTTCAAATCATCAAGAAAGTCGGTCGGCGTTATCATAACCTTAATTGTCTTTTTAAAAGCGGAGTACCTAACACGGATTTCAATTTTTGCAACCTCAGACATGTTTCACTTCATAAAAGCTTTATGAAATAAAATCATACATTAGGAAGTATCTCATCATCGACAGAAAAACTATGTTAATTTCTTTCTTCGCCCATACGTAACCTATGTCAATGATGGTGTATATCATCCAATAAAATTGACTTGTCTTCAAGGATTTTAGTAGCAATTTCGCATGCACATAGTAGCCCGTAAGATGTCATTTGAACACAACCACAAATTTCCTTGTCCATGCACAATGTTCCCCTACAACGTGACTCTTCCAAAGCATTGCTGTCCAAAGTATATCTAGACACATGACCACCTAACCCGGAGTACAAAGTGACATCTTTGAATCTATGTTCCAATACGGTAACGCTCTGACCAAATGATGTTTGTATCGCAGTGAACTGAAGCACCAACATGTCATGTATTTTCTCCCAACAAGTACCCAAATCACCCACACTTTTGTCCAAATATTTATTTACTAAAGCATGAGCCAATTCTACCTTGTTGGTGGTTCTACAACCAAGATGCAACACATGGTCTGTCCATGCCCGCACTATTTTCTCCTTCACTTCATTCAAAGTGGTCATGGCATACTTTAGGAAAAGTGGGAAATCACTACAAACATCTTGGAACTCAACTAATGCATTTGCATATAACTCTTGAGTGGGCGATTCAAAAATAACTTTCCATGCCCTCGTTATCTTCTTGACAACATTGCCATGTTTCACCTCTTTCCCATCCTTTTTTCCCAAAGGATATCTACAATCTAAGACGCACCTTTGTTTAACATTGCTTGCACATGAAAGTAACAATTCATTGCATAACTTTCAGGGAAAATATTTCCAACTGCTTTCATCAAAGACATATCCCTGTCAGTCACAATCACCTTAGGCATATTTATCTTTGACGTAAGAAGTTTACGCATCATCTTTAAAACCCAAACAAAGTTTTACTCTTTCTCATGTGTCACAAATCCAAAGCCAACCGAATATGTCAAATCGGTCGAGGTGATCCCAACTACCTCAAACATTGGAATCTTGTACATGTTGGTGGAGTCCATGACCAAAACCATTGGAAAATTTTAAACAAATTAACGGATGTTGGATGAGCCCAAAAGATATCTTCAATAGTAGTACTTTCACTTTGTGTTCTTGAGAAATAAGTATAGTTGTGCTCCTCCAACTTCGAGATTTGATATTGCAACAACGTCTTGTCACCTCTATTTGCCTTGCATATTTGTTGACGTTCATTGTATACTTGTTTGATATTTGTCATGAAATGTGGTCTTTTGTTCTTCAAATTTATCAAAATATTTCTTGGAAGCATCTTGCTCTTGGTCAAGTCACGTACAATCTTCTTGTCATCCTCCTTTAATCTACCGACAAGAATGTGTCCTTCTAAAGCCGGCTCAACCGCAGGGTTGTGAACTCCATTAAGAATGTTCAATCCTCATTCCTTTGTTTGCCTACTAAGATATCCACTAACCATGAACAAGCACCCATATTTTCTTGAGCCCGTTAACGCATGCTTCAGTTTTTTTCCGGCACTTTGTGAGCTCCACTCCTTTCACACACTAGTCGCAACATTGGATTGAACAAACTTGATCTATTTTGTTACAATTGTAAATCCCGCCTTATTTGCTTGACGATGTGCCCACTCAAGCATGTCTTCTCTATCTTTACATTTAACGTCGTTTGAAAAAAACCTAGTTGTGTCAACTTCGTGGGCATGAAGTGGGAGGACACCAGAGTCGACATATTTAGAAGCTTCAACATGGACAGAAGCTCCATCAATGTTTGGTTTGACTTCAACCTTAGGTGGTTTGACATCTCTGGATTTTTGACAAAATTTTGTTTTGTCTCTCCTAGATCATCTTCCGCGTTGTCAACCATTACTATAATTAAACAACACAAAACTATGAATTCACAACTAACTAATGAATAAACATCAATTTCATAATGAATTGAAACAAAAAAACAAAGAAAAAAAATAGTGCAAACTGGCAGTAGCTGCCTTGCCAACGTTTTTCCTAAGTATTCCTCGGCAGTTAACTGCCGAAATAACTTCGGGAGTTAACTGCCGAATTTCCCATGCAAGCCTCGGCAGTTAATTGTCGACCCCCCTATGACAGTCATTCACGTAAACAGACCAAAAATACACAAAGAACAACAAAAAATAAACAGATTAAAATCAACAATACCTGTTTTTAACGTCAAAAGTGTGTTGATACCTCCTAGGATTGATGCACCAATGATTTTGGCGCAAGATTTGATGTAAAAAATATTGGATTTTGGTGTTTAGATGGAAGAGGGAAAAAAAGATGATGATGAAATAGTGTGTAGGGGGAGCAGGTGGCTGTTTCATCTGATGAAACATTTCCTCGACACTTAACTACCGAAGAATTCAAAAACCGACTGCAGATAAAGAAATAATCATATATTAGAACTAAAAAAATATAATTTGACTAAAAAAAACTCAATAAAATTTGTTTTTTAAGTGTGTGGGATAGGATTGGGGAATTCTTTTAATGAAGTTCAAATTTTTTAGTGTAAAATATAAATATTATATTATATTTTATGTATTATAGCATATATAAAATAAAAAATATATATTTAAATATCACCAGTTGAACCCCTAAACCTTGAACCCACCTTCCAGACCTTTGGAACTACTCCATATTGATTTATTTGGACCAGTTACCACTGCATCCATATATGAAAGTAAATATGGAATGGTTATAGTTGATGATTACAGTAGGTGGAGTTGGGTTAAGTTTCTTAAATCTAAAGATGATTCATATGATGTGTTTAGCAAATTCTGCATTCAAATCCAATCTGAAAAAGAAC
>Ga0228711_1011270_pt1 | contig 11411 bp, 8 predicted proteins | sample MedpolnodulmetaG_2_FD_177996 | JGI IMG/M metagenome (GOLD analysis project Ga0228711, IMG submission 177996) | Root nodule microbial communities from Medicago polymorpha collected in Santa Monica, California, United States - brown nodules | ecosystem: Host-associated > Plants > Roots > Nodule...
ACAAAACGTTAAATAAAACCAAGAGGTTCCCGTAGAGTACTACGGACATAAAGGGTGCTAACACCTTCCCTTTATGTAACTAACCCCCGAACCCTAAATCTTTTCAAAGGGGTGTTTCGAACTTTTTTCCCCTTTTCTCTAAAAATTAAATGTTCAGTCGTGAAATAAAATAGTGAGTCAAACGCTAATCGGATAGCCTTGATCTCCGAAAAATGGCGCGACAGAGAGCCTCCCTTTCCAGGAGGTCCTGAGACCACGACATTGTTGTCCAACTACGCGAGGCACGTGGCGAACCCTCTTTGGGTTAACCATCATAATGTAAGTGTTTCAATTCTGTAAATTCTTTCGCGTAAGTATTTAAATTATTTAAATTCTTTAGCGTATGTGTTTAATATATTTAAATTCTTTAGCGTAAGTGTTTAAATTATTTAAATTCTTTTGCGTAAGTGTTTAAATTTTTTTAAGAATGTAGCGTAAGTGTTTAATATATTTAAATTCTTTAGCGTTCATGTTTAAATTATTTGTAGTGTTAATGTCTTAATTAATTTGATTTTCAGATGTGGTATGATAGGGAGTACAAGTGTATAAAAGCAAGGAAAAAGTTGAGAGAGCTTGGTAAGCCGGAGGAGGGTTTGAGGTGGTTTTGGGATCCTGTGGTGGCGTCTGGCCTACATGATTTGATATACACGGGGTATTCTACTGTGACCCATGCCATGGTACGTGCTCTCTGCGAGAGGTGGCACACGGAGACGAGTAGTTTTCATCTACCTGTGGGGGAGATGACGATCACTTTGGACGATGTGTATAATCTCCTCCACATTCCTATTCAGGGCCGCATGCTGGACCATGACGAGGGACGAGGGAATTGATCGAGATCGTGGGATTGACTTGATGACCAGGTTGTTGGGCATGTCAGATGTTGCTGTTAAGGTTGAGGTTAGGGTTGAGTCTGCTGGTCATATCAGTTATCTGACACTGAAGCGGGTTTATGAATACCACCTGACAGAGGCTAGACGGCTGGAGAACCCACAGACGAGAGAGGAGATGCAGGAGGAGGCAGTGGTGTGTGAGGAGTTTTCTTCTATATCTCGTCAGTTGTGCGTTGTTCACTAACAAAATGAACAGACACATCGACTTGATATATCTTGATTGTATGGCAGACTTGCAGGCGATTGGGAATTGGTCATGCGGAGGGATGACCTTAGCCTACCTGTACGATTATCTGGATGATTCTGTTCGTTTGAATAACATAACGATGGCTGGTAGTACGACTCTTCTTATGGTAATAATTTAATATTTATCTTCATTTATTTATGAATTTATTTTATAGTTTTTATCATCATGTTAAATTATTTTTTCCTAAGTTCAACTACATTTATTTAGGATGTTATTTAAATATTTTTGTGAAGGTTTTAGAATGTATTAGATTTATTTAATATTTAACTCGAATACTTATTTTTGTGTATTATTTTTTTGTTGCTGAGATGAATTTTGGAGCATTTGCCAGGTTTGTACCCAAGGAAGCATGGCAAGAGCTGGAAGCCTGAGAGACCATGTGATGGGAGATGACTTACTAGCATAGGGCATAATGATGTGCACCATTACCGCTTACGGCTTGATCGCTTAGAGGTGGATGATGTGAGGTTTTGTACTTATGGTGATCACAGAGGAGTGCATCTTTTTTCAGATTCTGTGCACTTACTTGGGATGGTTGATGTGCGGGAACCAGAGGGTGTACCGTCATTTACCCGAGCGGGTAGAGAGGCAGTTTGAGTTTTTACAGGACGTTCCCAGACATCCGTCCTCTGTCGCTCAGATGCCTCCGCAGGTGCTGACCACTGTGTTGCTAGACGCTCAACGATGGTTATACCCTCATTGGATGCATAGGTGTGAGAGACCATGGCAGCATGACGCTGACTACATGGCTTGGTATGCCAAAGCCTCTCACCCTCGTATTCTCCCACTTGAAGAAGGATCTCCTCCCAGGCCGGTGAACGTGGAGTAGATCATAGAGGAGGAGCATGTTGTAACACCCCGTTTTCCCAACAATGTAAATAATACGAATAAATCAGAGTATTCCACGTAAAACGGAATGCCACACTACATTGAAGTATAAATAGAGTAAAGTTACTATTTATTAAAACAACCTTGTCAAAATTCAATTACATCACAGCGGAAAATTAATTCTTTATTCAACAACTTTGGCATTACGGCCTCAACATAAACAACTTTAATGAAAACCTTAATTCAAATAGTTCGACAACATAGTTCAAAAATAATACGTAACAATGGCAAACAAGCAAAAATCCCCATCCCATTACATATCAGAGCGACCCTAAGACGACGCGTGAGAGAGTCAACTCACATCAGCAGCTAATCCTGGTTATCTGCACGTTACCCACGTGGAGGCAACATTCAAACAGAAGGGGTGAGATTCACATTCAATAATAATAGGCATATAAATCATCAATGGAATTCAACAACATAAACAACAACAACTAAACAACAATAATACTTCACATAACCCTTCAATTATTTCAACTTGGCATTAAATCAACGACAATAACTCAACAACTCGACGACGACGACGCGACAATGCAATGACACAACAACAATTTGACTATGCAGAATGCATATGGTACCAATCAACGTGTTAGAGCATAGGTTCTCATTTCAACATGTAGAGCATCGGCTCCTAAATCAACGTGTAGAGTATAGACTCCCAAATCAACGTGTAGAGCATATGCTCTCAAATCAACGTGTAGAGCATAGGCTCTCAAATCAACGTGGTATGAATGATTAAACATTCAACAGGGCATGAGCCCCCAACTTTATATGAGTATGCATGGACTCAACAACTTATTCAACAACAACGTACAACTTCGACGACATTGACGACATCAACAACAACAACAACGACTCCACATTATAATTCCATAAATATTCATCATTTAATTTCAACATCATATAATCATCATGTTAATTCAACATATGAATTCATATAGCAATTCATCAATGTGTACATTCATATAACAATTCATCAATCAAGGTTATTCATGGTAAACAAAGCCATTTGAAAGCTAACAATATTACCTAAGACTTTCATGTACACACCAAAGGCTAATCCAAAACAGAAACGTGTGAAAACAACGCAAGAACATGAAAAGACACACTGCTACTGGGTAACTTGCCTCGCAGGCTGACTTACTCGCCGTGGCGAGCTAGCCCACTCGCTGTGGCGAGCAAACACTGCTCTCTGCCATACTACAGTTCGCCGTGGCGAGCAGATGGCGAGCAAACACTGCTCTCTGTCACGTTGCAGCTCGCCGTGGCGAGTCGTGACAGACTTCTGTCGGGAAGAACGATTTTTCACCCCAAAAACCCAATTTTCATCCACCCCAATCCCAAATTTGATAGGGAACTCAACCTGTGATGATTCTACAACCTGAATATCAATTATACACGAATTCAATGGATTTTCTACTCTATTAACAACAAATTTCTACCCCAAAACCTAATTCCCAAATTCACAAAACAACAACAACAACTACATGTTAAATTCAATTTCAGAATTGCATAACCTAAGATTAGAGAATGATAGTCCCACCCTTACCTTAGATTAAGTGATTGCAAGATTCTACAAGCTCTCCCTTCTCTTGATTCTCCTCTTCTCTTGGTTCTCCTCTTTTCTCCCAAAGACTTTGTAAAAACCTAATTTTGTCTGGCTCTTGTTTTCTTATATCTCAATAGATTTTTAATTAACTCCACTTATTTCTAATTAATTCTAATTCAGCCCCCCTCAAGTCTAATTATTCTAATTTCCAACCTATCCTACTAAATAATAAAATAAAGCCACTTAATAAAATATTAATACACAACAACATGTCACTTATCAACATAAATCATATAAAAGACTCTAAACTCAACCAAAATAATCAAATAAATAAATAGGGCGTTACACATGCCAGAGAGATGCCCGACACACTGACGATCATTCGGGATGTGGTGCATATAGCTAACGATATTGTGGCCAGGAGCGGCGAGATGACTAAAGAGGAGATTGTCCAGGAGGTGATGCGGATAGCTAGTACTAGTCGCCCTGCCCTTAGGTATCAGATTGTCATGCGGCGCAGGGGGCAGAGGCATGGTAGGCAGCAGGGTTGATTATGATTAGGCTTTTTTTATGTACTTTTTGACTATGATGATGATGATGTATAATTATGACATGTTCCGTACATTTTCGTATTTCTATGACATTTTCCGACATATCTTTTATATTATTTCTTACATTTTAATTTTATCCTGTTCTTGTTAAATATTGGATGAATTTGTTTAGGTATCAATTGGTTATTGGATGAAAATTTTAGATGAATTTGTTTAGGTATCAAAGGATTTGGTTAGGAGAGACACTGGAAAATGATCCAGACACGTAGCGGCTGTTAACACCCGCTGGATGTAGCGACAGTTAACAACCGCTGGAGCCAGCGGTTGTTAACAGCCGCCGGTTAGCCCAACAGTTGTTAACTGCCGCTGGGGGCATTTAGGTATTTTACTTGTGTCAATGTGAACTTATCAATGTCAGAAAATCAATCTGTCTCTGTGACTGTAACCATGTCTGTTCTTTCACATGGTTTTGCAACAATACGCCCAATAAGTTTTTTTTTTTTAAGATTTAATTTAGTCCTTCATAATTTTTTTCAAGTCAATTTAGTACTTTACAAAAATAAAACCTAAAATATCATATCCTGAATCATTATATTAGAAGGACTAGTTTGCTTTGTCCTCAGGAGTTTAGCTCAGTTGGTAGGAACAATACATAATATATGCAAGGCTTAGGGTTCAAGCTCCAGTCACCACTAAAAAAAGGACTAATTTGTCTCTAATATTTTAGGTTTTATTTATGTTAATGATTGATTTGTCTATAAAAAAAAATTATAAAGGATTAGATTGGATCTTCGCTTGTTTTTTTTTTTTTTTTACAATAAATTTTATACATTTTTTATCAGAGAATTACACTAATTTAAATAATCACTTTTTAAGGGGACTTTATCACATAGTGGTTACTAGTACGGTACACATTTAATATATATTTTTTGTTTATAAAAGAGGCCATTTAGGAGGTTTCGGATCGTCTCTAACTCTTCTCTTCATATTCGTTGTCATGCGCTAATCAAAACCATCCATCCATGATATCATGTTGTTGACCGCAAGTAAGTTACTAAAATCAATGGTTAAGAATAGATTGGGTAGAGCCCTCCGATGTTATGAGAGAATTTGTGTCCCCTTTGGCCCAAAGAAAAAACAAAAAAATCTAACAATCATGGAGAAAAGACTTTGAAAGTATCATCAACTAAGAATTTTTAATTTATCTTGTGGAATGTTATGGGCATTGAGTAAGTTTATATAGTTTAAGTAAATAATGAAGTTTGCAAGTCAATATCCGTAACAATTTTTCTTACATAAAGTATGCTTGAAATTGCATGTCAATCATTTTTCTTGAATTTATTGGGCTAAAGTTGGTAAAGTGTGATTGTTTGTCATCACGAGTCATCGTGTTAATTCTAAAATGATGTGGTTAATAATCTTTAGATTGAACAAATTCTAAATCATATCAAGATCACATTGATCTACAGAGGTGACCACATTCTTAATAGTCATAGTAGTACCCATTACCATATTTGGTGTGATGGAGTTGTATTTTTATAAAGGTAAAAACGATGTTGATTTAAATTTAAAATTGAAAAAAAACTAAACACCTTGGTCCAGGTTAAGGTTTGATAAAAAAAAGTAGTTATGCAGTAGTTAACTTTAAAGTTGTCTTTTTATAATGGTATAAATGGAATGAATTTTAAAATAAATTGGCGATAAAAATATCTGATTAAAAAGTAATTACAAGGTGGTTAACTTTAAAGTTGTTTTTATATTCTTCAAAAAAGTTGTTTTTATATAATCATATATATTTAACTTATTTTATTAAAAATATATTCCATTTTGACACGATATATATAATCAAAAAATAATAATACTAATTACAATCAACCTTAACATTACTTAGAGCTCCTATTGACCTCAAGACAAGTCACCAATACATAAACATTTTATTTAAAAAAACTTAATCAACAACTTTTTTTAATCATAGGACGACAACAACATAATTCCTAAAATCACTTATTTTCTTACCCTGAAACAAACACACCCTAAGAGTATGAGAGAGAATTATCACAAAAATTATCCAAAAATAATTGTACAAATATTATTTCTCTAAAATAATATTGCAAAACAATGTTCTCGTTAAAAAATTGGGACGAGTGACACGAGGTTAACTCAAACTCATCCCTATTGTGTTGGAGCTAGAACATGTTATAAGACTAGGTCAAACTCAACCAATTATGTCCGAGTCGGGACGAAGTACAAGATCAAGTCAAGTTTTGTACACCCTTACCTTTAAGATTAAAATAAGAGGAGTTCTAACAACACTTACTCTAACACACATTATCTTATTGAGTGAAATTCACGTAGGATATGCACCTAGAAACATAGAAATAATAACAAAAAAGGTAAATTATACCAGCAGTCTTTTAAGTTATTTAATTGTATCAATTTGATCATTTAGGTTTTTTCGTACCACTTAGGTCATTTATGTTAATTAATTGCAATAAGTTGGTTCTTTAGTTTTTCAATACCAATTAGATCCTTTAAATTATTTAATCGTAACAATTTAGAATATTTTAAATCTTAAAAATGTAAGTTATTTGAAACCTAAAAGTTGCAATTAAATAACTTAAAGAGTCCCGTGAGCATAACTCAGTTGGTAGAACAATGCATTATTATATGCAGGGGCTCTGGTTCAAACGCCAGACACCCAACTTATTCACCTTTTAAGGTGAATTCTATCCACTAAGTTACTTGACAAAAAAAAATAATTTAAAGAAGTTAAATGTTACGAAAAATACTTAAAAACTAACTTGTTATAATTAAACAACTTAAAGACGTAAAACTAATTTATTCCAATTAAATAATGGGTCTTTGAGTCTTTCTAACTAGTGCCATTAAAGATACAAAATAGAAATAGAAATAATTAATAAATTTGAAATAAAATAAGTTACATTATGCAATATTTGGAAAAGAACATTTCTCTTCTCTCGAATTTAGCCTTACAAAAATAGTGTATTTTTTGATGTTGCAGACATTTTGTCGGGTACATGGGGCCCAACGGGCCATGTGGGACATAAAGAAACCCAGTTGTCAGCAAAAGAGATCTCGAGCTTTCAAATATTATTTCCATTTTTCTTCTTTTCTTTCTCTCTTTCTAATTCTAATTCATAAAAAGAAAGAAACAACATTTTCACACTTCACCCTAGATTTCCTCTTCTTATCAAGAAAGAAAGAGGAACAATGGCTTTCTCTTCTTTTCTCGGAAGAGTTCTCTTCGCTTCCATTTTCATTCTCTCTGCTTACCAAGAGTTAGTTCCTTCCTTCCTCCTTTTTTTGTTTTTGTTGCTTTTTTTTTTTATTATTTCTGTTTTATGGATTTGATTGTTGACTTGTTAAGGTTGTTGGATCCGTTATGTTTAAGGTTTAAAACCTTATTTCAACTATTTGATTAGATCTATGTTTTTGTTTTTGTTTTTGTTTTGTTCTGTTCAGTGACATTTTTTCATATAAAAAATGTTACTATTTGATTCAACTTTTAACATGAACAAGTTATGTTTTTGCTCAGTTAAAGTGTAAGGAACCAGAGTCATGTTTTTTATTACTTTTCAAAACATCTTAGTAATACTTGATTTCGTTGTGGGTTGGCCCGGTGGTGTAGGTTTGGGATATGCCTCTCTAGGTTTAAGGTTCGATTCCTCGATGTGTTAACAATTCGTGTTGGGTCAGTCTATATAGGGCTTTGCACTAGTTTAAATTGGGCCCGCTAGTGGATGCTAGGATTGGTCCCGATTAGACGGTACTTGAGATGGATACCGAGTTTACGATAGAAACAAGCGATTATGTTGCTTTTCAAGGTTGCTGATTTATTTGCTTTTCGTTTTTTATGGTGTTAGTGGTTATAGATTCTTCCGTCATAGATGCATGATTTTAATAATGAATAATATAACTGAATGTATGCATATTTTCTTGGAGCTAGACAATTACTGTTTCCAATGGAAATTAGGTAATTGCTTTGATGTAAAAAAAACTGGGGGAAATTTGAAGCTCCCTTTATTTCAGGGTTCAGAGAATGAATGAAATTGTTGCAAATCTTTTGTAGGAAATCTAAGCTTGCATTTTTTTTCTGTATTCAATTTTAATAATTTTGCAATAGCTGTTGGCTATTCTTGTTTGGATATGGTATGTGGTTTGTTGCATTGAACCATTGACTATATTTTGTTATTATCAGCTAACATGTTAGTTTGGCATAGTGTGATAATGCCATTCATATTATTAAACAATGGGTGACATTGAAATTCAGGGGTGGTTGTTAAATTCATGATTCATCTCTGTCGTTATGTTATTGTGCATGAATGTTTTTGAGGAGGATCAATATAATTATGTGAATTGTAAATGCATGCATATGATGGACTACAAACTCCTCAGTTCCTAATAACAAAGTTGCTTTGGTGCCCGCTTCCACTAAATCACCGCACAATGAACCAATAGTACACTATATGTTTTATCATTCACTGATTTTCATTGAAAACCTTCATCTACATCACATTCAATACTTCTAGCAGTCTATTGGTCAAACCTCCATGGCACTAGGTCCAGAACCTATTTCCTAACAATATATGTAAATTGTTTTTAAATAGTAATGTTTTTTTGCATAAGCATAAAACATGCAATAACTCCTTATGGAGAATGCTATTGAGTCCATTCAGAACAATATTTATGGAAACAGAAGTAGATAGTATTCAATGAAATGGAAAACACTCTATATGGCATCACAATCATATTAAATACTTGCCATTTTAAGTGATTGAAAACTTTGATTTAGTGATTTATATGTTTCTTAACCAGTGCATTTGGACATCTATTAGCAAGACCATTCTTTTATATAAGAAGCATAGCCTTAGCCTGGTAAACTTTTCTGTTGTTGAATTTTTGAGCTGCAAGGCTTATGTCATTATGTGGATTACTACCTCATCCGTTCTGTGTAATGTGCTATACTGCTATTATACACTGCCTTGTCCATGTTTTAATTCTTACTGAATCAGATTACTTTGAATTTTTGTGTAAACATCTTCATGATATCGATACTTTCTATTGCACTTGATTGAATAACCATTCTTTATGTCTGCATAAGTTGATGTTGTTAGCATTATTACTTTATAAGCCGGATTAAGGGCTATAAGCTAAAAGTTTCATCCATTTGATATTATAATTGTTCAAACACTCTTTGCTTAATAATAATGACAGCGATTCTCTCTCCATCCCCTATTTTTATGCTTTAGTGAAGTTTTTTGCTTATGTATCTTCTGTTCTTTGCTATATAGATATAATGAATTTGGAGTTGAGGGGGGACCTTCTGCAAAAGCACTGAAGCCAAAGCTTGATTCCTTTGCACATCGAATCCATTCTCAAGTTGGCTTTCAACTTCCAGAGATTGATGTTAGTCTCTCTCTCTCACTCTCTCTCTCCCCCCTGTGTTTGTACAAATATTTATGTTGTGTTAATTTTTTAAGAAAAACATGATCTGTCCTTCAGGTAACATTGGATTAGTTTTTAATTTAAAATTCATAAAATTCCACAGTAAATATTTGTGCCATACCATTTCATCAGAAAATTAATATTTTTTGAATGATGACTGTACCCTTCAATAAAGTACAAAGGGACGTTCCTCGTTGGGAAAAGAATAACGAGGACAAGGTGGTTAAATTAAATTGAAAAGACCGGTATGCCAGTGGAGATTGCATGTCCATTTTTTAACTTTTTTGCATTTTTCTGTTATTATGCTAAATTGCCGATCTGGCATAAAAAATGAAATTGTCTGCTGATGAAATTATGAACATTACATGTAGAGTTTTCCTCCCTTTTGCTCATTATTTTCTATGCTAGTGTTCCCTAATATAACTGACGTGATGAGCAGATTAAACTTGTAATTACTGGGGCTATTGCTCTGAAGGGCCTTGGAGGGGTTCTTTTCATATTCGGAAGCTCTTTTGGAGCTTTGCTGCTGGTTTGTAGTCAAATTCTCTACTGGATTCCATATTCATCTCATTTGCTCAGTTTTTTGAGTTCTGATCTTTTTTTTTGGTTTTGTTGTAGCTTCTGCATCAGTTGATTGCTACTCCAATTCGTTATGATTTTTACAATTACGACAACGAGGACAAAGAATTTACTCAACTTTTCATCAAATTTACACAGGTCAGAGCAGTGAATTGTTTTTTATTTGAGAATTAGTTTAAGCCTTTGTGCCGTTGTTGCAATTGCTTATTGAATATCACTCCTTGCAGAACATGGCTCTTTTTGGAGCTTTGTTGTTTTTCATTGGGATGAAAAACTCCATTCCTAGAAGGCAACCAAAGAAGGCTCCAAAAACAAAAACCTATTAGATGCAGCACTGTACAACCCCTCTTCAAAGAGTGTCTTGGGTTGTTGCCTGGTTCTTCACTGTATCCGTTCTTCGATCAGCCAGGTTTCAACTTGGTATACTCTGGTTCAGAACTAGTCTCTCTCTGTTTGAGTTTTGTAATTTTGTCTTCATTCTCAGATTAAATTATTGGCTAGTAAGTATTATTGTTATTTAATTATTTTTGTATGAATGTTAGCACGGTTTTAGGAACTATCTTTAAATTGCTAAACTTGAAGTTACCATTTCACTTAATTAGACTTTGGCCCATGGATTTTTGTTCTCTGTTTAATGCATTTTTTTTCTTTCACATTTCACTTATTTCAATTGACTGTTATGTGATGTCCCACTTTCTGAACCAAGTGTGAGTAGAGATCAACACCCTCAGTGACCTTAGCTGTATTTATGCCTTTCATGAAAATGGCTGCGTTCCAAAACGCACACAGAATGTTCATGGAGTAATTGTGGTGCTAAAATATAGAGAGCAGGACTAGACAGAATAGTATTTTAACTAGTGCTCCAGGGGCACTAGTTAGCATTTTCCTTTTTATATTTAGATAGTTTATATTTATATTTGAAATATAAAAAACATTTGATGCGAAAAAGCTGTTAAAAATGACAATACTTTGTAATGGAAGAATGAGATATCAATTTGTGTGATTTTATAAGATGTTATGTTAACCTCGTAATGGAAAATGGTGCAACAATGCAAAAGTTTAAAGATTGTGACACTGTGTGAAAAGACACCGAGAGGAGGACATGATACTCAGAAGTGATACCTTGACATCAAAATTTCGATGTGCTTATATAAGATAAAAAGTATGAGATGAAGATACACATAAACATGGTCACGTTAATT
>Ga0228711_1011271_pt1 | contig 11410 bp, 12 predicted proteins | sample MedpolnodulmetaG_2_FD_177996 | JGI IMG/M metagenome (GOLD analysis project Ga0228711, IMG submission 177996) | Root nodule microbial communities from Medicago polymorpha collected in Santa Monica, California, United States - brown nodules | ecosystem: Host-associated > Plants > Roots > Nodule...
ACTATCAAATCAGGCAAAAGATCAAGGGTGAAGAATCAAAGCTTCAAAGCAAGACAAGTTGATGTAACGGCTAAATTCTCAACGTCTCTCAACTCTTCTATAAATAGGGATGAAGACTTAGAGAACAAAACACCTATCTAGACATACAAGCAAAGGCCAATACTCTATGCAAAAACGTCGAAAACAAACATCAACAACTTAGAGAATTCTTCCAATTGTTTTTATCTTAGAATTCCTAAGTGTCTAGAAAAACAGAGTCTGTTTTGTTTCGTGCTGTATTGTGAATACCTATGATTGTATATCAAGTATTCAAAACTGTATTCAATTCTTTGTAATTGTTTAGAAGTCTCTTTCAGTTGTGATTGAGCATAGAAGTCACTTGGAGGTGTCCTTGAGCAAAGATAAGTCTCTTTCTTGTGTGATTGAGCAACTTGTAATTGGAGATTACATTTTAGTGGAACTCTCCTTGGAAGTGCAAGGAGGACAGGATTACTTCTGGTTTGTGGAAGGAACTTGTATAATTGCCTGTGTTCTTTCTTCTTCTGTTCTTTACATTATCCGCTGCACATAGACTCTGAACTCACTCAGGCTCTGAACTACTTCAGACTCTGAACCTGAGGACAGTTATCTAGAACGTAAAAGAAGAAGTTTCCAAAAACATAATTCAACCCCCCCTTCTTGTGGTTTTTCTCACCTTCATCTTGTTCTCATAAGAAACAATCAAGTAGTATTATAGAGAGAATCTTGGAAACCAAGCAACTTGATGAACTAAGTGATAAATTTTAAATTTTCCCACATGAGAAGTTGAAGGAGTTAAATAGCTCAGTGTGCGTGGTTCCACACTCATTATTGCACACTAATCCAGGTTTTCTCCCAAACCCACCTGAAATCGCCAACAACACGCAATAACTCCTCCCCTATCATTACTTTCTCTTTCACTTCTCCCGAGTTTAAGCACATACACCTTTTTGCTTCTCACTCATTTCAAACAGCTCATTCCTTCATGTTCACCAATCATCACCAACAACATCAGACCAGCAAAATCTCCTTTCCAGCTCTCAGACAAACCATGGACTCTAAACTTCAAGAAACCAGCGCTTCAGTTCCTAAGATGGTCAAACCAATCACTACAGTTCCTCCAGCAAATCTAAAAGGAAGACACCCACCAAATCTAGCTCGAAGAAGAAGAAGCCTGCCAAATTAAAAAGGGGAACAACTAAAACTATCTTGTCAAACCCAATGTTGGGACTTTTAAGAATGATTCCAAAAGTATTGATGCTGAAGCGACCGTCAAAACTACTACTGATGTTGCCTCTTCTGAGGTTGAAAAAGGTAACCCTGATGTAACCTTAAAATCTTTTGCTTCTGAATCTAATAGAAATCTAGGGCTAGAGGACCTAGATACTGTTAGAGATAGTCCTGAACACATGAATATGGATGATCCTAAAACTGATGATAAAATTATGGAGGATCACTCTATTCAATGTTCTCTTGAGAAAACTGATGAACAAGAAGATGCTGAACCGAATGTTGAAACATTCCTGAGCCAACAAGACGAACAGGATAATGACGATGGAATCTCTAAGGAAGATGAATCAGGCCAGGAGACTGACTCAGATAAGGGAGTTTCATCTGAACATTCTGTTGAGAAACCTCCTCTTGAGGAAGAGGAACATACTAGTGTTGAGGCTGATCTAGAGGAGGATATGTATGGTAATAAGGCTGACGAAGATATGGTGAACGTTGAAGATATTGTCTCTGATGACATTTCACTTGCTGAGAGAGAGGTTGAGAGTGTAGCCAAGAGGCTAAGGAGTAACAAAGGGAAGACAGTTCCCTTTGAGGTGAAATCTCCCAAATCTAAGACCAAAATTGCTGGTATAGGACCAAAGAAGGGTTGGAGTAAGGTAAAAGTAAAATCTACAACTGGTAGGACAAAAAAGAGGAAGGCTGCATCTACAAGTGAGTCTGAATATGATGTTGAGGAGGATGTTCTAGACATCATCCCCTCTATCGCAAAGAAGTCTGCTTGAAAGAAGAATGTGCAGACTGTGGAAAACGTACCTATTGACAAGGTTTCTTTTCATTTGCTTGAAAATGCTCAAAGGTGGAAGTTCATTTATCACAGGATGATGACATTGGAAAGAGAACTTGGAAAGGAGGCATTGGAAATTGAAGTTGTAGTAAAACTCATCAGAGAAGCAGGTTTGGTGAAGACAATTTGCAATCTTGGTGATTGTTATGAACAGTTTGTAAGGGAATTTCTGGTAAACATCTCAAATGACTGTGACAATCCCCTTAGCCAAGAATATCATAAGGTGTCTGTAAGAGGAGAGTGTGTCATTTTTCTGCCAACATCATCAACAAATTTCTTAGTGTTGAAGAGAACAATTTTTCTAAGTTAGAGGCAACTGACAGTCAAGTATGCAGAGAAATCACTTCCAACCAAGTCAAAGCATGGCCCAAGAAGAAAAAGATTTCATCTGGTAAGTTGTCTGTAAAATATGCCATACTCAATAGAATTGCTGCTGTAAATTGGGTTCCTACCACCCATTCCTCAGATGTTGCCACTGTGCTTGGTAGATTTATCTATGCTATAGGCACTGAGACTAGGATGGATTTTGGTGCTTACATTTTTGAACAAACTATGAAGCATGCCAAAATAGATGCTGTGAAATTTCCTATCGCTTTTCCTACCTTACTATGTAGCATCATTCTGGATCAACATCCTAACATTAAGATTGTAAAAGATGTCCCTAATATGAGGGAATGTCCTCTCACCTTGCACCATAATCTTTTTGGTGCTAACCATGCTCCAAACATTGTTGGAACATCTGGAACTAATCCTGTTGTAGGAATAATGCAAAACAAGATATTGTGGCTACCCTCAAGGATACATGTGCATTGCTGGATGAAACGAAAGCTCAGTTTGAGCTAATGATTCATTCATTGGAAGGTGAAAATACAGGTGCAGATGAACAAGCAGAGAGTGAGTAAGAAGAAGAAGCCAATGATGCTGAGGATGAAAATGAAGATGGTGATGAAGATTCTGATAGCAGTACTGAGGCTGTTGGATGAGTTGTGTAATTTCAGAACTTATTTTGTGTGGGCAATGCCCTGAATATTTTTGTGCACCTGTGTTCCTGTGGTCTGTAATACCTAAATACTTTGCATTTGATTTCCTTTGGTATTCTACTGGTACTTCTGATTTTATACTATGTGCTTCTCATATTTCCTTATGATCATTTCATGAAGTTTTCTGATTGTATTTTGCCTTGTTGGCATATTTTGTGGCTAAAAAGGGGGAGAAAAATGGTAATCTATACTCTTTATATGCCTGTGTATGTCTGCATTTATTTGCAGCTATGTTTGCTTTTTCTGTTGTTGCATTTATTTTGCAACTATTTCAAGTATTGTGTAGATGTTGTCACAGATGTTACAACATCGGGATGTTCTTAATGATGATCTGAGAATTTGTTCTCAGTATTTTTAAAATGTACATGTTCCTTGCTAATGTTCACTAGAATGTTGGAACATGTCTGTGAAGATTTGTGTAGACGTTGGCACTAATGCTGCAACATCTTGATGCTGCTCTGAGAATTTACTTTTCTTAGTATTTCTGTTGTACATGTTCTCTGTTGTTGCTCTATAAATTTGGAACATGTCTGTGTGACCTTGATAGGTCTTCTAGCTTAGGTATGCTAGCTGGTGAGTATTCCCTGAAGATTTGATTGAATCAGCCCTGAAGTTTTCCTTTATTCTATGCGTTGAGAGTTTTGGGTTTCAAGACTCATATTATGCATATGTTCAGGGGGAGTGTTGGAATATTTCTGTAGGTAGTCACTCATAGGTTCTTATATTCAGGGGGAGTGATACTTATATGTGTGTTTGCGCTAGTTGAAGCTGGTTGACAGGATGTTGAGTCAGATGTTTAGACATCTATGTCTGTCACTTGTAAGTATGAGAATTTATTTTTCCCTTGCTTCTATTTGTGGTTGGTGATAGTACTCTGTAGACATCCATGTCTGTCACTTGTAAGTGTGGGAATTTATTTTTCTCATGCTTCTATGGTTGGTAGGTGACAGTACTCTGTAGGTATGGGAAATTTATTTTTTCCTTGCCTCTTTGTGTGGCAGGTACTCCTGTCTGATGTTTTGAAGGATGTTGGAACATCCATTATGTGGCAATTCCTTTTTCCTAATTGTGGCAAAGGAATTTATTTTTCCTCTGCTATAGGTTGTGATGGATGTTGAAACATCCAAACTTCTGTGGGAATTTATTTTTCCACTCTGTGGCATAGGAATTTATTTTCCTCTGCTGTTATGAGACTATGCTACTATCTTATCCGATGCTGCATTCTTTGATAAGTGTAATACCTCTACAACTGAAGTTGTGATTGAAGATTATATGAGGTATTCATGTATGCACACTTCTGCTATGTCTTTAGTGATACTACGTGCTACTTCTTCTTCTTGAATATGTGTTCGTGATGACTTGAGGAAGTGTATCTAAGGTATCCCTTTAGATTATGTGTGCTAGCTGTTTCTTCAAAGGTATGTGTTCATGCTACTTGAAGAAATGAATGTCTTCTGTATCCCTCTGCATTCTTTGCATTTGGCCTTAATTTATTTTAGCCAAAAATTTACAAAGGGAGAGATTGTTGGGTATTTGTATTGGCTGCATTGTTGCTAAAACAAATATCCTTGTATGTGTTGTTGGAACCAATGTTCCAACATGGGTTCATGCCTATTTGTACGCACGCCCTTTATTGTTTAAGGAAACAATATTTCCTTATCTTATTGATCAAGCAACGCGCATATCTTTACAGAATCAGCTGTGGAATATTCCTAAAGTAGTATTTATATTTTAGGAAATATTTGTTATTGTTTTGGACGATCCTAAAGATGTTCCTACATTTTAGGACTTTCCATATTTGTTCTGATTTCTGTTTTGTAGATTAACTGAACCGATATGCTTTGTTCTGAAGCCCAACTAAGTATTTGGCCCAAGCTGCTTCAGTATATAAACAAGACTTCAAGACCTAATTGATCATTCAAGCCGTCATTCTAAAAAGTTTAGATTTTTAGGGTTTTGAGTCTACATGTGCTTTACTCTTGTATCATGTTGATGCAAGTTTAGAACCTTTATTATGAGCCTTTCTTGTATCGTTTGTGATACATGTTTAGGACTGTGTGTTGAGTTTGATACTCTTGTGTACTACACCGAAGTTGTGAAACAAGGTGCTAGTTGTTTGTTTGAAGGTAACTTCATCTTTGTGTTTGTTGTGTGAGGTTTAATAGGTCACAAGGGCTGTGACTGACCATAGGATAATGAGATGGGATCTCAGATCTAGGAGTTCCTAGGTTGAAGTCTAGACGGGTAGGTCCTAGGTCTTTAGTGTAAACAAGGAGTTTGCTGAGAGCTATAGAATAAGGACTACACTAGTGGATTTCGTTCCTGGCTTGGTAGCCCCCAGAGTAGGTGTGTTTGTTACCGAACTGTGTCAACAAACTCACTGTGTTCTTTACTTTCTTGTCGTTTATTTTCTTGTTTTTATTTCTATTTATATTGTGATGTTGGAACATTTAACATAACATTATAAACGTTGAAACATCTTACAGAACATATTAAAACAAGTACCCTAGGATTTCACTTTAGCTTCCAACACAGGTTGGAGCGTTGGGATGAGTCTCACAACAAGTAACTTTAGGCACCCACATCATTACCCCTTTAGGAACTTCAACCTTCCTAATGTGACAATGAGTTGTGGTGGGCCCACTTATACCACAATAATGACACCTAATTGTACGCACATAATTTTTGCTATGATACTTGTTTTTCCTTACATAAGAGTATTTAGTGTAAGGTCGTTTAAAAGAAAGTCTTTCGTCTTTTGAATTCATAGCAAAAGTCATGGTTCCCTTCGAGACACGATCTAACTTCTTATTTAGAGAATTTATCTCTTCATGGAGGCTTGGGAAAATCTCACAACTAGCAAAATCAATCCAATTATCATACTTGGGTGACTTTGTTTTAGGTGACTTAATTGTGGGACTTACAATTTTCTCATTTACAAGTAAAGCATGCTCATCTCTTAAACTTTCAAATGCTTCTTTAAGTTTAGAAATTTCGGCTTCTAGTTTCAAAATAGTTTTCTTTTGAGAAATTAGTTTATCAAAAGCATTTAGAGATTCTGCATGCATTTCGTCAATGAAATCTTGTAGATCCTTGTAAGTAGGTTTAAAATCAGAGTAAGAGTCGGAATCGGAGTCCGAGAAGATTACCTCATTTTTAGCTTTCTTTATTTGACCCATGAAGCATAGATCATCATCATCTTTGTTTTCGGCATCACTAGTATTGGAGGTAACTTCATTTTCTTCCCAAGCAATGTAGGCATTTCTTCTTCTTGAGTTTCGATTGGCTCCAGATCTTCCTCTTTCTTTAGCAAGTTCCAGACATTAATATTTGTAGTGACCTACTTTGCCACAACCATAGCAACTAACCACTTTCTCATCATTATCTGATTCCCTTCCTTTCATTGAGGCCTTCCTAAAGTTCACTAGATTCTTGTCATTGTGCTTTACCCCATTCCTTTTTATGTAGCCGTTGTATCTCCTAACAAACATGCTCATTTCCTCTTCATTTATACCATCATCATCATTTTTAACTGAAGAGGTAGAGACGGACGAGGTGGTGTTTAAAGCAATTGTCTTCCTCTCCTTCCCACTTGACTTGAAGCGATTGATCTCATGCTCATGTTCCTTTAATTTTCCAAAGAGTGTAATCATACTTAGAGCATTGAGATTTTGTGATTCCTTGATAGCGGTAACTCTGGGCTCCCATTCCTTTGTCATACATCTCAAAATTTTATTAGTGCAATCTTGGTTTGAAATTGTTTTACCAAGGTTTTGCAACTTGTTTACAATGTGAGTGAATCTTATTTGCATGGAAGAGATGGTTCACCATCTTTCATGCAAAAAAGCTCATATTGTTTCACAAGGGTATTAACTTTTGATTGTTTCACTTCATCGGTTCCTTCGTGAAGGGTTTCAAATGCATCCCACATATCTTTGGAAGTCTTACAATGAGACACGAAATGATACTCATTAACCCCAGGAGAGGAGATAAGAATATTTTGTGCCTTCAAATCGTATTGGACTTTCTTTTTTTCATCATCGCTCCAATCGGCTTTAGGCTTATCTAGGGCTACACCGTTATCATCATCGGCTACAATTTGTGGTTGAAACTGACCATTGACCACGGCATCCCACACATCCATATCCACCGATTGGATGTGAACACTCATGTATTCTTTCCAATAGTCGTAATTTTCTCCGTCGAAAATAGGTGCTCTATTATACGCCCCCTTGGGCTCCTTGCTAGCCATATGGATCAACTCTTCCGGTAGTTAGAGCCAAGAGTGAAGAAAGGAGTATTTGTAGGTGATGGGGATGGTGTGAAAGGATATAGGATCTAGTCCCCCATCTCTAAAAGAGCTAATTTTGGGGTACCTCCTACAAGGTATGGTTATAAGGATATGGTTTCTTATGCCTTACAGGTTGCAGAGGAAGTGGATCCTCATGAGCCATCCAATTTTGAGGTAAACAAAGTGGGTACAATAGATAACCCAACTGATATGTTTACCAAGCCGGTTCCGCAGAGCAAGTTTCATAGTGTTTGAACTTGATCAATGTTAGAAGTTGTTGATTTCCCTTGGAGGGGAAAAGCCTGAGCCAGAGTAGACTCATCTGAAAATTCTGTGTAATGCATCTGGCACATCTGGTACGTCAAGCACATCTGGTGCATCTGGTTATGGCACATTTGGTACGTAAAGTACATCTGGTGCATCTAGTTATCTGGAGAATATTCAAGTCAAGGTGGATATTTGTTGAAATATGCCTTGAATTAGTGTTGGGAAAATGTCCAACATCAGATAATATGAAGAAATATGCAAAGACTTGGCCATATAAATAAAATCCTTGTGTGTTAGTATTTCTTGCACCAATAGTTAGTGGGTTTTCTTATAGCTAGTGTTACCTCTACTATTCAGTATCTGCAATATGTAATTATCGATTATAATGGATTCTTTTCAATGGTTCTTCCCGTGGATTAGTCAGCACAAAGCTGGATATCATGTTAATTCTTGTGTCATTTTTCATTCTGTCTTTTACTATAATTGTCATTATTCTCGCGTCCTGTTATAACAAACTAGTATCAGAGCCTGGTTAGGCTTAATGGAGGAGTGGGAGAGGGATCCTAGTTGGATCATCCTAGTGAAGTGGGTGAGTGAGTCATACTTGAGGGGGAGATTGATGGAAATCAAGTGTGAGTGATAATATCTCACATCGACTAGAAATAGAGGAAATGTTGGATATATAAGAGAGGTGACCCATAAACCCATTGCCTTAGGGTTTTGGGTAATAGTGTGGCGTCTCGCTCTTAGAGGGTCCTAGACGTTTAGCCCATTGATGCTCTCAGAGCTCCCCTGACTCCCCAACAATTATAATTGATGCATTCTTCTGTTAAATAAATTAAATCATATGAGTTTTTTGATTTTTTACCTTTAATTTTTTTAACCGAAGAATGCATGAATGTGAGTTTCTTTTTTTAGTAATAGTCAAATATCTTGGTTATTCATCATCAAATTGTAGAATAACAACATATATAAAAAAAAAAGTAAATCTGAAAAAGGATCCATATATGAAATTGAAATCATCAAACTTTCAATAGTATGGACCATAGATTTTTTTTTTGGGAATAAACTAAATATAACAAATATTAGTGAGTCCATAATAATTCAGTTTTTTATTTTGGGATTTTATGATGACAGCGATCAAAAGAACATGAATCAAGTTGTTTTTGGCAAATTGAATCCATAATCAACGATCCAAGAATGAATATTTTTTCTCAGTATATCGATGATAATTTTCCTTTTCTTATTTATTATATTTATAGTGACATATTTTTCATCTAGTTTGTTACACTTTTTTTAATGATAAAGGAAAAACTTGGACATATACTCATATTGTGTTTGTTACACAATATATTTTGTGTGCTAATAAAAAAATATTGTGTTTGTTACACTTTTTTTAATATTTGAATTCCCTCTCATACATTATCATTTTTAAATGATAAAAAAATAAATTAGACATATACAATTTGTTATATTTTTTTTTAATATTTGAATTTACACTTATCTATTTGTTCGAAGGTTGAGAGTAATTTTGGAAGAAGAAAAAGGCAACTCAAAAGAGTCGAAAGAGATTATTTTCTTTATATATAATATATATTAAGTTTATTATCTTAGCTCTTTCCTATGAGTGATAAAGGGACAAAAACAACATATGATATACCTAAGAGACACTTGATGACTGTTCTAATTTTAGGATGGGTTATTAGAAAACTTTATACTATTTGATTATTTTTACGAGACCATGAAATTTATACACTATAAAGAGATGAAATCATATACTATCTGTTATATACAAATTATAAAGGGAAAGATATGGTTGAAACTCTAAAGTTTGTTTATGTTTTGAATGTATTTCTTTCAATATTTCTTGCCGTGATGGTATCCACTTCTTCATTTACCTTTATGCCATTTATTTGTAGAACAGATAAGGATTGTCCTAAAAAAAACGGGTATCTTGGTAAATGTCGTAAAGGTTATTGCGTAAGGGGCTGAAACATTCTACTGAGATGAAGAGTTACTATGCATGCACCAAATAAATTTTTTCCTAATTTCACATACCTTTTTTTTTTGTTTGATAAATTTCATGTACCTTCAAGTTATACTTTTGTACTCTAAGACAGTGACATTAAAATGAAATAAAGTAGAAAAGAGTTTTATTTATAGTGTCTTGTTATCTCGTAAATTTGAAGGTATCACCATGACTTGCAATCCATACATATCACACCTTATTCCAAACCTTCAAACCTATTATCTTTTATTTATTTTATTGTTCTCAAATAAGTAACACGAATCGTTCGGTTGAAACGACAATTCTTGTGAATACGACACTCTACTTATCACTTTATTATTTGCTAAACGATTTGATACACTTGCCTAAAGCCGACCATCAATGATCGTGTGTAAACATTTTGAAATAATCTAGACATTGGTTGGTACATGCTTCGATAGTAGATATTTACATATGTTATAACTAGTGTATTGTATGTTAAAATAAGATGATGTGATTAAATGTCATATAGTTTTTAAATTTTGTGAATTTTTATAAGGGTTTGTCTAACATGTGCAATATTGCACATGTTAAGGTAACTAAAAGTAGTATCTTTTAATTGAAAACCAACAATTATTGATTAAAAGTTACATATTTAATATAAAAAACACAAGTTCCAAGTTAAAGTTACTACTGTAAACTTCTTAACATGTGCAAATTTGCACATGTTAGAAAAACCCTTTTTATAAACATGATATTTGTTTTGAAACATTCAATCTTAGAATCTTAATAGTCGTTAAAATAAAGCAAATCAAATCCAAAATTTTGCTAGTAATCCGACGTATAATGGTCCTCCCCAAATCCTAGGGTTTTTGTAGCCACCTAGGCCAAAAACTAATGGTTCCATAATAAACATGAATCATTTTTTAAGCATAAGGGAGGCTAGCCTAGTAAAGATTCAATCAGCCAAAATGTATTAACCAAAAGGAAGTAGAGAAAACAAAGAAAAGGAGGGGACTAAACCAAAACCTCCTTAGTAATTTTCAAAACTAAAGTTATGCATTCCTAACTTGTTTTGTACAAAAGTTTATCTAATAAAGTCAGGAATATCTAACCAAACAGTTAAGTGATTGGAAGCTAGACATACATTAGTCAAAATTTCAGCACATTGATTCCCTTTCCTAAGCACATCAGAGGCGATGAATCACATAAATATGAATCAACTAGTTATGGTTTACAATTAATACCACTTTACTTTCTAAATAAATACGAATAACATAATTGAAGTGAACGAGATTGTGGAATCAGCTATGCAATAATAATCTTTAAATACACATTCTTTATGGTCCAATGTTTAAATAAAATAAAAAGTATGTATTAAAAAAAAGGAATGTATGTTATTGTTGAGAAAAAATGAGAATGTGCTCTCTGCTAAGGTTTTCCCAGCATGATTAGAGTCGCCGCTGCCTTGTTCAATCCTCAAGTCACTTTTTATAACTTAAAAACAATTGATCAATTGTTCTTACGTTCATTTTATCACTCATAAGAAATTGTCATTGTGTGTTTCATTTTTTGAACGGTGTTGATTGTAACACCCTATTTTCCGTCGATAATTATTAAATAATAGGAATAAATTTAATAATTAGGATGTTACAAAACTTCACATGATATCACACAATAGCATACGTTTTCCTTTTAAATAATAATTTCAACAACAGAAAACAATTCTC
>Ga0228711_1011272_pt1 | contig 11408 bp, 2 predicted proteins | sample MedpolnodulmetaG_2_FD_177996 | JGI IMG/M metagenome (GOLD analysis project Ga0228711, IMG submission 177996) | Root nodule microbial communities from Medicago polymorpha collected in Santa Monica, California, United States - brown nodules | ecosystem: Host-associated > Plants > Roots > Nodule...
CCCCCCTCTCTTGATTTTATAATGATGATATAAATATTATCAAAACTCCTAAAGAGATTCTAAAATCAATTGGTTATAAAATGGTTTGAAATGTAATATGTTGGACACGCAAAGTTTGTTCATAATTACAAATTTATTATGAGTGTTTGTGCATTAAGAGACATATTGATACGAGACCGATTGAGACTTTCTTGAAAATAGGTAAGGAACTTGACCCTAACCGCGAACTGCCGGTAGAACCACAATTATCAAATAAATTGTGACCCTAATCGCGACCTGCCGGTAGAACCAACACTATAAAAGTTCTTGACCCAAGAACAAAGGAAATGTTCTCAGAGTAGAAAACTCAAATATATTAATCTTCAAATTGTGATTTGTGAAATACATGAGCTTATTATTTATAGCCTAGGATTGAAATACTATAGATAAATTTCCACTACCATGCATTTATCCAATACAATGATAAGTGCATGTTTATTACTTAGAAAATAAGCACTAACATATGATTAAAATTTCCACTAGTCACTATAATAACTTAGAACACTACTTTGAAGCATTTGGAGAGGCTAGAAGAATACAAAAGACCATCTAAAAATCCACCCAAAAATAAAAACTGAAATTACTTATTATAGTGGAGAAAATAGTTGTTTTATTTAGCACTAATCAGCCCACTAAGTTTCTTGTCATGTGAATTTCTTATAGGTTTCTTTCCACATGCTTAGTGAACTCTTGATCTCATCACATACGTAGAAAATATATTGGATAAATCTAGTTAATTATGTACTAGAATGATTATGATCTTGTCAATATTAGTAAACATAGATATTGAAACAAAATCAAGCAACAATTTGTATTTTAGAGAAACAACAATACATCATTGAATCATTTGAAAATGTTAGCACTACATCAAGGAAGTGGAGAATGTTATTTTATTAAAGATGGTGGTTTTCAACATACAAGAATTTTATAATATTATAAGGATCTCTCCCCAAAAAAATTAGAATTTTATTTACCAAAACAAAAATTAAATATGAATTTTTATATTTTTGGTGGTAAAAATTCATATTTAATTTATGTTTTGTTCAAAAATTCTAATTTTTTTTGGAGTGATTTTTATAATATTCTATACATTTCTGCACACTTTCATTAAAAATACAAAAATTTACTTAAAAAAGGGACCAAAAGTGTTGATTGAAAATTTTATAGAGACTAAAAGTTGAAGGAAAATCTTAGAGGGACTAAAATAAAAAGTTGGTATATTTATAAGGATCAAAAACATATTTAATCATACTTTGTATTAGTTCTGCACACTCCCATAGCTTGGGACCTGGGAGTGTGCTCTTCTTCAAGGTCTCAGGTTCGGGTCAATTTAGGTGGACTAATTTATCTTTTGTTAAACAAAAGATAAAAATACTAATTGCTTAAGTCGTGTATGTGTGTTTAACATATGTAAACACTCTTGTATTTTGCTTAAAGGAATTCTTGATATTTACATGTTGTTTATGTGATTGTAACTTTGTGAATTTTATTTTGCAATAAAATCGTGTGATGTTGTAATAAAAAAAAAAGTGTAATGTTAGTAGTGTCGGCTCCTATTCAACAGCAAATTGAATACATGTTTCAACATCACTGGGGCCTGGAAAAAAGACTAGAAAGGACACCAATGATCATCAAACACTCATCAGCTAAATTCTAGTAGGTCTCGTTCTTGTCATAACTACAACCGTATCTGTGCATTTCTTATGAGTGTTACTTTTGTCCTTTTCAGTTATCTTTTGAAGGTCATAAATTTTAATTCTTAGATGTATTACTATAGTTTTAATTCTTAGATGTATTACTATAGTTTTTTTACGGGTACTATCAATATAGTTTGTTCTTCGAAGAAATTTAGAAGAAGCGTGAAAAAAAAGAGAAAAGAATGAAGAGTATCTAAATTGAAGATAATGTACCAAAAAATAAATTGGAGATATTGTTTGGTACTTTACTATAAGAAACATATAATGTAATGAATAATTACAGATTACATATGCTGAATAGTAGAGGTAACGTTAGTTATAGCAAAACTCGTTAACTATTGGTGCAAGAAATACTAACATACAAGACTTTTATTTATATGACTAACTCTTTGCATATTTCTTCATATTATCCAATGTGAGACATTTTCTCATAATAATTATTATTATTGATACTTACTACCTTAGTAAACAATATTAAAACATCAACTAAATATTAGATTCCTCAAAAAAAAAAAACTAAATATTAGATTAAATATTTTAACTAATCAATGGATTTTTTTTCCGATAAACTAAAAATTGTTTAAGAAGAAAAAAACAACGAGGACACTAGACCAAACTTCAATGAAACAAATAAAAACAAAAGCACATAAAGAGGGTAATAAACCCCGTTGTAACAGGTGCTATCCACCGTCTTAATTTGATGCATGCTACAACAACCTCCATTGCACCCTTATCCTTTGCATCCCCGATAATCATTGAAGTACATGAATGTTTTCCCGAACCATAAGGATAAACTCGTGTAAATCACTCAAGTTATGAACATAAGTGTCCATTCAATTAAGATTGTCAAAATCGGGATTTTGCTTCAAGTTAAAAGGGGATAGTAAAATAAAAAATCGTAAAATCGCAATCAAAATCGATGGATTCTACCAAAACAAAAATACTGCTAACTATATAAATGACTCAAAGTTTAAAGTCCACAAAATAATTATACCTAAATAGCTAATATTCTTTTGTAGCCATAAAGATGTTAAACAACCTAGATAAAATACTTAAAAGGCAAATCATATATTCCTGACAAATACAATGATGGATTGAAGGAAAGGACGATGGACTGAAGGGAATATAAAATCTAGTTAGGTATAGTTCATTTTGAACTGGATGTACGATGAAGAGGATGTGTGGTGTGAAAGAATAAAAGAACTTTATTTTTATGTATTTATAAAATCGGGTCACGAGTACAAACCAGGACGAATTGTGTCAATTTATAATAAAAATGGATAGAATCATTCAAATTCCTTTAAAATCCTGCGATTTTGCATGAATTTCACGATTTTGATACAATTTTACTAGGATTTTGTCTGTTTTAGGATTCTGTTATGGATTTGAATCGTTAAAGGTAAATAAAGTCACAAAATCCTAGATTTTGGAATTTAAGTCGGGATTTTAACAACAATTAATGCATTCAAGAGTCTGTATTTTGGGAGTCACCAAACTCTTGATCTTCTGCCTCATGGAAGTTTTGATTCCTAATTATCTCTATAATAATCTCCTTGACTTGGTAAGGGAACCAGGGACCTATCTCCTCCTCTAACTATTTTGTACTTTATTTAGATTTTGAAACATCGGATACTGGTTTGTGCAAGGCATTTTCACCAAATGGTCTTTCTCCATAATCAGATCCTAGGTAACGCATATCCAATATTTTTTTTCTGTCTATTGTGCAACTTTTCTAGGGACAAAAGTAGAGTATTTTACTACTAAAAAAACAAAAATTAGTGAGGGAAAACATGAAATCCCTCTCAAATTCCGTCACTAAATTTTGCGACCAAGGAATTTATAAGGGATTTTATTTTTTCCGTCACTAATTTCCTTCTCTAATTTTGCTTTTTCTAGTAGTGTTTTTTTCCATATTTTATTTGCTCAATGTCTTTGTATTCTTTTGTGCACAACAAGTATCCCTTGAGTAACCAATAGCATGACAAAAAGAAAAAAATGGGAGTCTTTCATATTGCATATGCATATTAAAAGCATAACAATCTCGTTCAACAAGAAGGAATTAAGATCCACTCAGATTCTAGTATAATATCCAAAAACTTTTCTACTAGTAGCTTTCTCTAGGACAAGATGGATTCAAATACCATGCTGCGGGAAGAAAAAATAAAATCAAGATCTCCAATATTCAATAGGAAGACCATGAATTCTAAGAAAATAAGTGAAGAATAAACGGAGAAAGATTCCATGATCCTACCGTAAACACCTTTCTTATGTCACAATAAATCAATATGAAAAAAGAAAAAAAAAAAACTTACAAATAGATGTGAACGACCATTTTCCAAGAATGTTCCAAAGAGCGTTTGGCTTTGTGTGTAGGAAATTTTTGCAACTTTCGATACTAGCAAGTAGCAACGTATTCCTTCTCCAAAATCTTTATGGCTATGACGTACCCATTGAAGCAAGGAGTAGGAAGTAACTTGAAGAATATCATAATTGTTCTTGAAAACTTGTTTGAGCATCTTCAAAACAACAACAAAATTCTTAACAAAACCAAGTTGGACGTAACCCTAAAGGAAAGATATGACGATCGGAGTTCTCTATTTTTCATCATGTTGATTAAATTAAGCCAAGTACCCGTAACTACACATATTGCTGGTAATTAGAACACATAATGTTGATCAGTGCATAATGCTCGATACAAATTCTCTACAACCAAACAATCAATCTATATCGGTGTTCAACCAAAATTTATATACAAACACAAATTGAGATAGAAACAAAAATTTAGGATCAATCTAATTGAGATGGGTTGAATTGAAACGATGCAATGATCAACAATGTTTTGTTGGTGGCACTCATGCTAGGAGATAAACTCTAGTAGAGCGTGAAGAGGGATTCTTAATTTTCACGTCAATAATGAATGTGAGAAAAACACAAGAAATGGATGAATTGCTTTGATTTTTTTTTCTTTTGAAAATCTTATTAAGTGTTTAAACAAAGCAATACAAACAGATAATCAAAGAGAGAGAAAAGAGACAGCACAAACAAATCATCTTGGTTCACGCCACAATCCAAGGTTAGTTCAGTCTCTTTGCACTTACTAGAGATTTTTCACTATAAGCACACAAGATTACAATTGCTCAAACACAAGTTTGAGACTTCCATGCCTTACACAAGAGGACTTACACAATCAAAGTTTCTCAAATAAATTTGTACGTGTTTACACTTTGTACTTAGAGAGTGGTAAACAAAACTTAAAGTTCAAGAAACTTTTGACACTAAGAAATTCTAATATATAAAGTTTTTAAGAATTTTCTAAGTTTTAGCGCTTTTGAATTTGACAAAGTTTTAACACTTGCAAAATATTTTTTTGTTACTTTATTTATTCAAACTACTTAGGCCCTTATATAGGAGAGAAAGATGATATAGAGTCTTTGTTTGAAGAGTGCCAACACATAAAAAACGTCCTTGAGAAGCTTTGGGTCAGTTTTGAAAACTTTGCATGCAATGGATGATCTCGTTGAATAGTACTAGAGAGACCTTTTGCTTCTTATGAAATGATCTGTTACATTCTCTTTGCCATTAAAGTTCTTTGTTTGTTTCTGCATGTAATCAAAAGAAGACACACAATACTATCAGAACTTTGAAAGCAACGTTTCATCAGAAGAAGAAATAACTGGTTAGAGTCCCCTAGACTGCTGACACGATGTCTTTCAGAACTTGCTTCCTTCGAAGTCTGAATGCATCATAGCGTGTTCTCATCAGAGTCTTCAAGGCTTAATGCATCTTCTTATCAGAGCCTTCAAGGCTTAATGCATCATAGCATGTTCTCATCAGAGTTTTCCTTCGATGATTTTGTGTTACCTTTATTTAGATAATCTTCCAAGTCTTAAAAAGTTTCCAATGCTTCTCTTAAGTATCAAAATATTTTCCTTTGTGTTCAGAGCTTGATATATTAGAACAAAAAACATGACTTTGAAGTCATAATTTAATTCTATGGTCCTGCACACTTGAACACACAATAGAGTATCCAATTGTTCTTTCATACATTGTTATCATAAAAACCATAGAGACATTGTCCTAAAACCCACTTTGGTTCAACAAATAAATTATCAACTATCGCAAATTTATTATTAACATAAAGGCTTAATTATTGTTTTGGTCTAGTCAAAGAATTGGTCCTCTTATTTTAAAATCAATCTATTTTGATCCCCCAACAAAAAAAACTGTCAGCAAATTATGAGTTGTCGTCTTTTTAATGTTGTTACACATTTGACACTGATGTGCATAATCCATGTGTGTTAATTGAAACCGAATCCTCTCCTTCCCCAATTCTCTCCATCTCTCCTTCTCCCAATCTTGACATTTTTTATATACACACACTTTGTATTTTAGCCAATTACAGTTTATTCACTTGTTATCCTTGCTGAGACACCATTAAATACTTTTTCTCATATTTCGATTGAAAATTTGATTTTCATGTTTCAAATCATATTGGTTAAACCCCTTCAGAAAAACGCAGATTGGTTTAACAGTATGCACATAGAGGGGTGTTCGTGGGTGGGTTTGGGTTGAGTTTGGCCAAAACCAGAACCAAACCAAATAGGATACTCCGGTTTAGGTGAGGTAAAATAACCACCCGTTATACTATTGGATGGGTTTAGGGTTTAGACAAACCCGCTAATTTTTGAGTTGGGTTGGATTGGGTAATGGGTTACCAAACTTATTTTTCTATTTTTTTAATATTAAATGATTATATGACAAGTCTCGTAATTTTGTTTTAAAATAGAAGTCTACTTTTTAATTTTCTTAAACTAAATGTTTAACTTATTTTACTATAATTTTATACATCATAGAATATCAAATAATAAACTCCATAAAATATTTGCATCAAACTAAAGTTGTATGACATAAAATTGCATTAGTATCAAAACAACCAAAAAGTGCAACATATTAATTTGTAACTCTAGTATGTTTTGATTTTCAATATATAGGGTACAATGTGTATGTTTTGAAAATATAACTTTCTTCTACCCTATGAAAATAAAGATAAAAATATTAACATTATTGGGTAAGTGGGTTTGGGTTTGGTTTTACTCGAAACCCATTTATTTTTATAGGTTTTTCATTTTTCGAAACCATACCCACTCAATTACCCAACCCAACCCATTTTTTGGGTTTTTGGGTGGGTTTGACCGGGTTTTTTGGGTTGACCCAACCCATGAACAACAACAAAATTCATGCACATAAACGTGGACAAGATGAACAACAACAAAATATGAAAAAATCTCTCTCCATTTTTCGAAACCCTAGCTGTTGCAACTTTTATTCTTATTGATCTACTAAAGAGAGGTGGTTTATGATCAATTTTGACCCTCTCTGGACTGTTTTTCCTTCTCTTTAGTTAAGTAAGTGATTTTCACATATTTTTATTTTATTTCGTTTATTTTTGTGATTTCGTTGCTTAGCACGACTTTGTTTATTTTGGATTTCATGTCTTTGTGCGATGCATTTTTTATTTTTCGTCTTAGTCAGTCACGGATCTACATAGAGTAGATTGGGGGCAATTGCCCCTACTAGTGTTTCGGTTATATTTGTAAAGTCTTTGATATTTTATTGATTGCCCCTATTAAATGAAAATTTATACTATAAAGAGTTTCACTCATAAATTTTATGAAATCAAATGTGTAAATGCATTTGAGATGAAATTTTGAAAAAAAATTCATCATACTTTTTTTAATATAAAGACATGTAAAGAATAATTTTAGTTTGTAGATGTTAATGAGTTTTTAATTTTTCTAATATGTAATAGGAAAATGTTTACAATCTCAAGTATTTTGCTCAATGATAATTATGTTAGTATTCTATCACTTTTGCATTGCTTAAAATTTTCTAGAAATATTTATCATATTAAATCTTTGCCCCCAAGTCAACATTTTTGGATCTATCACTTGTTTGTAAATTCATCTTTTATATTTTTAGCAACTTTAAATTTGTATTGTATCAATATATTCTATCAATTTGAATGAATAAATATCGTTCTTTTTGTCCAAAAAAAATGTGAATAAGACGAGGCTTGTGCCATGCATGGCCATGGGCAAATATATTAAAGAAGCCAAACTCAGATAATATACATAAGAGTGTTGCTAACAAGTGTCCCATCATTAACTACAGATAGAAAAAAATTCTTAAAAATATAATATGTTATTTTTAGTCAAATAAGTTACACCACATTTTTATGAAAATTGACTTATTTTGCATGTTAAGTCGGTATTCATGAGACATTCAATAACATTCTCCTATATGTAATCACAACTTTCATAAAACTACGATTAGTTCCTCACTTAACTAAGAATTTTGATTTGATAATATTTGTAGATGCTAAAATAATATAAATCCAAGTATATATATAACGGGAACAAGTTGAATCTATATATAGACAGGTTTACAAAACTTTGAAACACGCAATATTCTTCTAGCTAGCTGATGTACTTTTGCATAGCCACAACTTTAGTTCATAAATAATTTGATTTCCAGAGTATTGGAACATTCGACTTTATTCTAGCATTAATGCACAGCACAGGTACACTCTACAAATTAAAAATTGGGTAGTAAAGATTTGTACTATTTAATCTTATTAAGATTTTGGCATAATGAAAGAAGATAGTAATAAGATTCGATATTAATATGAGACAAATTTCTCTAGAGACAGTTCACACTGAATATATTGACTTGATTATATAGGAAATACTGGTCAAAGAAATAATATGTATATACTGTCAAAAAAAGAAACAATGTGTATATACTGAGGCAATTTCTATATGGTCCTGTCAACCTGTCTCCAAATCGAAATATATATATATTTTTTTTCATGAAATTTGTAATATGTTTTTACCGCCTCTTTATTTCACATGAATTGTTTCTACCAAACAATAGATTTATTCCAGTTGTTTTTTAAAAAGCACTTATAATATTATTTTTTAAGGACACTTTAAAGAAAATTTAAAATTTATAAATTTTTAAGAAAAATTAAAAAGTAAATTGAAATAACATTAATAATTTTTTATGGTTATTGAAATCATTTTTAAATGTTTTTTCTTTATAATCTATTGTGAACATTGCAGTTAAATACATTGAAATTACTTGATATATAACGTTGATGTAAAATAGTATACACCAAAAAAAAGTTATATTTCTTTGACATATTATTTATTTTAATTGCAAAAATTATATTTCCAAATATTCATTAAAATATATTATTCAATTATTCAATATTTTTTTGACAGATTCAATTATTCAACACATAAACACGATGTGATTTTTTGTCATACACTTAAATATAAATCATTTTACCTTAAACCAAGTTCCAACTATAATCAATTTTAACATAAAAAAAAAAAAAAAACTATAATCAATTTTGTAAAATTAATTATTCAATTAATTTGACATGTAAATTATTCAATAAATTAGACGTGTACCTTCTTTAACACTCACTTACAATCAATTCTAAACAAGGACTTATATAACTTCTATATATACCATCATTACGAATGGAGTAAGTTGCAGTGTGTAAGCATAAAGTTCGGGTCTAATTAAGAGAATCTATAACACACACGCCAATATATCTTCTAGCTAACGTACTTTTGCAGCCGAAAATGATACTTCACTGCCTCTCAATTTGATCTCTTATTGGCAGCATTATGTTTTATTAGCAACTGCGACATCAACATTAATCTTGAAGAAACAAGTCATAGGTTTGATTCAAACATCGTTAGCTGTGTTAAGAGGGGTCCCCCCTGGGGGCCTGAAACTTTGCATTTGCAAGGGTCAAACCTTTAAACTCTCGAAACATATAACTTCATGTCAATACCAATGACACATTTTGCTTAACTAGAATATCAACGATGACACAAGACCAAAATTTAGACTGCTTGATTCTAATTAGCATATGTGGTGGTTTGTGCTTCATTATGTAAATATATGGTGGTTTGCTAGCATGCACCAACAATTCACATGTGATCGGATACTATAAAGATTACTTTGCTACTGTTGAGTGGTGCCGGCCCATGTTAGACCGCGTCAAGTTTCCTTTTTGTCAGATGGTCAAAATGAAGACTTAATCGCCCCGTTCTGCTCGTTGGAGATAGAAGGGATTGTAAAAGATAGTGATGAAGCAAAAAGTTTGGCCCCATATAGATTTAATTTCACTTTAAACGACAATCCCCGTCCTTATGCCTATAACGTGGTCCCGTAAATGAGAAACCCTTACCGTCTTTCACATGTGTTTGCTTCAAAAGCTTCGCGGATAGGCAAGGACTTTAAGGGAGCCGTTGCCATGGAGGATCTAGCATACATGTTCGGGCTTGCTAAAGAAGACCATCGCAAAATGGTGGCCTCCTCTATGATCCACTTGCACAGAATTCTGACTATTTGTTCCATGATGGTTGCTGGGATATGGACATTCTTGACTATTCAAGAGCTATGGAGGAGAGGAATCTCTTTAGAGGCGAGGTGAAGCAGCTAAAGTATAGCTTAAGACTTGTGGGTCTGAGGCTCAAAAGGCTAAGTACGACTTGTCTGCTAAGATCGTTGAGACAAAGAAGTTGCATGAGTCTCTTTCTTCAGTTGAGAATTCCCATAAGGATATGAAAGCCAACAATAAGACTCTTTCTAAGCACGACGGCAAAATAGCTGATTGTTTCTCTGGCATAAGCCCGAAAAGTTATACATGAATATAGACCTACCCACGATCTCTCGGGCGATAACACCTATACATAATTTAAACCAGGTCCCTGAGATAGTTTGTCTTACTAGGGTCTGACTAAATCTCAATTGCAGAATGCTACATCGTCAACAAAACATTAAGAACAAATTTAAACTAAAATTATATTGAAAAAATAAATCATATACAACCATCCAGATTAAGAGTACTATTCCTAGATATTTACATCCACTCCCAACACAATAGAGAGTTTAGCGACCAAATTGTGTTTAGCAAACCGCCTTTGACTTTTCCTTCTAAAATCCTCTGTTTTGGCATGCTTTCACCTCTCCATGTTTTCCTAGAGAATCGTGATTCTCTCTAGATGTCTTTAATGCCCAAGAAATCCATTTGGGCCAATAGTTGAGTCCCCCCTAAGATCAAACATTGCACTTTTGATTTCTTCAAAAGATGGAAGTCAAGTAAGCTATGTAACACCCCGTTTTTCGCTATGATTATTTATTTATTTACTTATTTATTTATTATATGTGTTTAATTGTTTGTTTGTATGTTTGATTCAGGATTAGTGGATTTTTAGACGAGAAGGGTATTTTCGTCATTTTAGGACTAAGGACATTTTGGTCATTTGATGATGTTGGAACAAGGGTGTTTCAGAAGTCACCTATTGAGTTTTGACAATAACAAGGTATTAAAAATAATCAATTGGATATGCTAAACAATTTGTTCAAGTGTGCAGGATCCATAATCAAAGTACTATTCTTAGAGATTCTGATTGAACAAGTTCAAGAGCAAAGGAATTTTTTTTGAAGCTTAAAGCATCTGAAGAACTGCCTCTGAAGTGCTGCGTCTGAAGTACTGCCTCTGAAGTGCTGCGTCTGAAGTACTGCCTCTGAAGTGCTGCGTCTGAAGAAACGAGTCTGAAGAAGAGCTCCTGAAGACACGTCATCAGAAGC
>Ga0228711_1011273_pt1 | contig 11407 bp, 8 predicted proteins | sample MedpolnodulmetaG_2_FD_177996 | JGI IMG/M metagenome (GOLD analysis project Ga0228711, IMG submission 177996) | Root nodule microbial communities from Medicago polymorpha collected in Santa Monica, California, United States - brown nodules | ecosystem: Host-associated > Plants > Roots > Nodule...
TTACTATATATATATATATATATATATATATATATATATATATATATATATATATATATATGAACTTTTCTTGAGCATTTTGTCTATTTGATTGAAACATGGCACCTACAGCTTTTTATATATGCGATAGAATATCTCCCTTGCCTGTTTGAGCATTTCCAAATAGTATCATTTTGATGAAATTGTTAGTATATCGTCTAATCTGGTGGAATATGAAATATGTTATTTACTGTCGTTATATTTTATGCTTATACAAAAACCTATTAATATCTTAGATTTTAGTAACTGATAATTGACCATCAATAACCGTTGAATGAGAATAAACATCAAAATTATAATAATATATATTACTGCTTGTAGTGATCTTGGTGTAAGGAAAAGGAATTAAAAATGGAAGACTATATTATGATATATTGAATTAGTGCCAAGTTACTCTCTGATTTTTACGCTAAAACCATATAATGAATTGATTTTTACTAAAACCACAAAATGAATAAAATGTTTGTAGAGAATGGATTTTAACATATTAATAGAGAAAACATTTATAATATTGGAATGCTTACATTTACATTAACAAACCTCCCATTATCAGGATTCTTCTATATATCTCTAGAGTTTATATGTCTCTGATGTTATCTATGAGTTGCAGTGACTTGATATCTTAAACATAAATAGATTGCATATTTTTTAATACTTAATACAGAAATAAATAATAAAGTAGAAAATCTGTTTAGAACCGTATAAAGGGATGATAGTTTTTTTCAAAAGGCTCATATATTCAAAGACACTGGCAGTAATAGTAATATAAAGAAACAAGACAACCAATTGAGGAATAATGAGTGGAGAAATAGGTTGGCAGATAGGTAATTTTTCCAAAAAGAACTATGCAAAGAGGTCAATGTCAAATTTCAATATATATATACTGAATATAATTTCTTACATTTAGTTCCTTCCTATGATAATACGTTGGTTCCTTATTATTTTACCCAACTTCTGTTCATGTTCTAACAAATAAATATTCTGCAACAAAGAAAACAACAATCTATCAACATTTTGACTGAATTCAATTCATGCATAATTGTATGAGTTAATTACATTCAATTTCCATTCTATACTTGGAAAAGTAAATGTATAACTTGTTTTTAAAACAGATAGTTAACATAACTATAGACAAGCATTTCATATTCCTCCAGATTTTGAAAGTTGCTTCAATGCATTGGCAATATTTTCCTCTGTTGTTTCACTAATGCATGCAACAAGAGGACTCTCATTTGGTACAACATCATCTCTTTGGTAGCTTCCTGGACCTCTAAGCAATTCTTCTGAACCCTTAGACACAACTCCTTTCATGATTATAGTCTTGTGAGTCCCCGAAATCATTTCCTCATAATCGGTGTCCCCGGTTTCTCCAAGGATGACATACATGTTTGCAACATTTAATCTCCAACGGACAAACAAATACCTTTAATAATAAACATTCAAATTCTGAATACTATGGAAATTTTTTGGTCTTTAGAGTATATTTGCACTTGATTCTTATAAAACATGATTATAGCTTATTATGAAATATTACCTGAGTGCCTGAGCTCTAGATGCAAGAAGAGGAATAACATGCATTCTAGAAGACCCCCTGCAGTACATAGGATGACAACGTAGACCTCTCATCCGAAGCTTTTGCCTCAAGTCATCAACTTTCCTTGCCTAAAATAAACAAACAATGTATAGAACCATTTCAATCAATTTCTAAGTGTTACAACATGTTCTGATTCACGGTGAGTTTAGCAGAATCACGGTGAGCCACCTTGATTTGGCAAATGCACTGTAATATCAACCATGCACTTAATCTGTGTCGGTATGTAAAGGTATTAGTAAATTTCACTTACCTTGCTAGGATCATTTATTTTGTATGAAATGCAATGTGCATTACTTGACTTCAAATCTTCCTCAAGAGGACTAGTTGCTTTTCCATTAGTCTCTTCACCATTAGAGGCATTCATAAGTTTACAAATTGTATTCTTTAGTCCTTCAACACCCCAACGATAATCTATATGTACCGAATAATCTTGATCAGGCAAAAGCTTCCCATCTTCTGTGTGAACACCAGGGTAATAAACTTCACTCCCACTACTACAAACTATGGCATCAAATTCATTCACTTGAACATTTCCGGATGCTAGAAATTCCGTTGTTTCTTGCATTGTCATAGCAGTCGACAAAGCGAATCCTGAAACTCTCGCAGTTTGAGGGTCTAATTGAACGGCTTTAATTATCCTTTGAACTATCTCAATCAACTTCTTATCAGGATCTCCGTTACTGCCATAGGAATCAAGTGCTATAACAATCAACCTGCGTCTTCGCCTTAATAGAGGGTATTTGTTTGATACATTATCAAGCAACATGTTCTCATTATTTGAACCAGAATCTTGCTTCCTTATCTTGCTTAAGACGCGTTTCACTTGGTCTTCGTTACTGCCACCGCTTGATGCAGCAAATTCACCATCAATTGAAAGCCTAAGTGACATGTCCTGAACATCCTTAAGTGAATCATTGAAAGACTCTTCAACATCTACATCATCTTCAGTAGTAGTAGTTTGCCATTGTGGATGCCTCATTCTACACGCATCCACGCGTGTCAAATAAGTTCGGCAGTGTTCAGGCCACGAGAAAAGGTGTATATTCTTCCAACCATTGTTTCTGCACTCATGCCATAGGTTTTTCTCTGATAACAACTTGAGTAATGCATCAGCAATTGCTTGATGATCATGAGGGTCCACAAGCAAACCATTGTTGAGGGCCTAACATTATAACAAAGAATCACAACGTCGTCATTTTTTCCAATGTCTTGATTACAACTAAGAAAGTAGTACATGTTGTAAAATATAGGAACTTCCTAGTATGCACATTGTAACTCAGTATGATATATATAAAGTTAAATTTTCAATTACCCGATTAATGTCAACTGGTCCACCATTTTTAGTGGCCACCATTGGCAGTCCATGTGCAGCTGCCTGGGTGAGTTTAAACACATATTTAATAACACTGTAACATTAAAATGTGAATATGTCACCAAAGTGATAAGTTAGTTAAAACTTACCTCAATTAAAGTAAGACCAAAAGGTTCCACTAAAGCAGGATTTATGAAAACTCCCTGAGAAAAATGTCAAACTAGTTAGTTGGCTAGCTATATCATTAAGACTGCAAAAGAAATGTGTATTGTACATATATTCTACATACCTTTGTTTTAGCAGCAAATCTATATATCTCAGGTACATCAGATTGTCTATGATGTTTAGGGTATGCGACATGTCCATATAGGTCATATTTGTCAATCAGTTTCAACACAGTTGTGAGAACACTGCCGCTCCCAGAAGACATATCTTCTATGTCATCTCTGTTTCCCATTATAAGGGTCTGTTTAGAAACGTATTAGTCATTTCGCAATTGCTCAATCATATTTTCCACCAAATGTGGCAATTGAATTATGTTAAGTTATTACTTACAAGATTAGCTAGTTTTCTTAAGGAACGACATTCTCCAAAAGCCTTTAATAGAGTTGTTATGTTCTTCTTTGGATCCGGCCTTGATAAGGCTAATATCATAGGCTTGTGAGGATTTGTGAAGAAACGCATCACCTGCATAATGTTGTTAGTTTCAAGTCAATAACAGTACTAACTAAGGTGTATCAATAGCAAATATAAGTAATGCCTCCAATCTTTGTACTATTAGTATTTCATTTTTTTTCTTTAATATATTTGGTTATTGTGCGACATAGTAATTCGTTGGTTTTGTGATTTGGCTATTTTCTTAGTGAGACTTTGGGTATCGGCTACAACGAGCTAATGATCAGGAGGACCCCTAAGAGATGTTGATCTACGCTCAAAACCTTGAGGCATATATGATTACATTCTTATATATCCTTCATTTAACACATTCTTAGGCGATGTATGACTAAACCGCTCACACTTGAGCTCCAACACATATTATCACTGTATAAGTTACTCACTTCTAACCAAATTGAAGGTAGAGCTTTTGGTGAAGATCCATCAGCACCACCAGTAAGCTGTGATAGATCCCCATCGACTTCAGGGCCATCTTCTTGTATCACAACATTGCTGAAGTCCATACCAGGAGGGATAACCTGCAGAAATTCCATTTAAGAGATGGTATTGTTCGCATAAAACCATCATAGAGATAACTGATATATGCTATGCAATTCGTACTTGTTTCCAAAATCAAGTTTGAAGGCCTAAAATACTATGAATTAATTGATATGTTATGATAGGTTGACTGTGTAAAAAGTTATATGCTGACAGTGAATCAAAATTAATCTTCAAATGCGAAATGATTTTCAACTTCAGTATGCTAAAAACTGCATTCTTACCGCCATTCTAGGCATGTAACGACCATGACAATTAACACCACGCCTATCACGGGCACGCAAAACTTTCTCAAGCTTGACATCAAACCCATCATAAAGTCCCCACTGTTCATCAATTTCTTGTCTTGTACTAGTGATGACAAGTTCTGCAGCATCCAAGGAAAGCTCCTCTGCTTCTATCCTTCTCATTATCTTATACGTTGAGTTGATATCCTCCCACGATTGGCGCCCTTGCTTAAGAAGCTGTTCTAGTTTGTTTCTTCCAAGTGAATGACCAGTGAGCACCATTGGCACATTCAAAGCACCTGAAAGAAGAGCAGCACTGTCACCAGCATCAGCATAGTGTCCATGAATCACATAAGGCCACACAGGTTGTCCACCACCAACTTGTTCGCCCAATACTTTTGACATGTTGAGAATGTGAGCTAAGGCTCCATCTACAAATTCTTGAATGTGAGGCCAGAGAAGTTCTTTCTCGAGATATTTATCGCGCGGACCAAAGGGTATTCTTATGATATATGCACCCCTGCTCTCTCCAGTGCTATCATCCTCATCATTATCATCTGGACCTGCAGATAGCATTTCTGTAGGTTCTCCATAGCTCCAATCAATCTCGGGAGATGATATTTGGCGCGTGAAGAGATCTACTCTATATACTCCTGCCGTTTTCGCAAGTGCACGAGCAAGTTCTACCACATATTTAATCTGTGAGAATACATTATTGTTATCAACTAAATGAGAGGGAAAAAATAACTTATTCATGTTTGAATGTCAAATACCTGTCCACCAGTATCAGAATCTCTACCAAGCTCCATGTTTTCGCCTCGTACCAATCCATGCAAACTGCATAAAAGCCAAGGTCATGATCAAACATTGCATTTACATACATATGATCATAGCTTTCACAATAGTAATATTAGGAAATATATCAACTAATAATATGATTATATAGATTTGAGAATAAAGGAATGTTTAGATTAACTTATTTGAGCTAACTAGCCTATCTACTAACATAAACACTTGTGAAACTCTTTGAAGGAGTTTATGAAAGCAGCTTATAACATGTGTCATAAATCGTTTTCAGCTTATTTTCATAAGCTCGCCACGATAACAATTGCAAATAGCTTATAACTTATACGAAAACAATTTGACTTTATTTTATACATAAGTGCTTGTACAATAAACACTTACGGTATAACTTAAAGCATATAATTAAATTGTTTATCCGAGTCTAAGAATAATATACCTTAAGAGGATAATATAAAGTTTCTTTTCCTTTTTATCATCAGACCATATTTCCTGGCTAGAAGCATGCCGCTGAAGTTTTTTCTGTTGAGTCTCAATTTGTATTATCTCCCCAATGCCATCTCCCTTTTCTCCTTCTGACAATTCTTCAGACAAATCCTCCGTTGCATCCCTACGTCCTTGTTCTCTTTCCCATCTTCTGTATGCTAACCTTTGAAGTTCTTCCCCTTCCACCTACAAAGTATGCCTCATTAGTACTCTACTAGTTTCACCAAATTCATAGAATAAAGGCCAATCCAAACAAACTCATAGATAAAGATCAAACATACATGTATATGATGGATGAATATGTCATGTATGTTGATGAATGAAAATTGACAATTGAGTTAGATAATAATTGAATGATAAAAACCTTCTTCTTCTTGCGAGCAAGATGCCAAATACGCCAACACATGTTCTCGAGTCTTGAGCTACGTTCCCTTGTATTACGAGTGGCAACAACCTTAAGCCATGTACGATGAAGATCAGACTCATCAACAGCACTCACTACTTCTTCAACAAAGTACTTTGTTGGATTGAAATGATCACCACTTTCTCTCGCTGCAGCCGCCACCCTTTGCTGCTCTTCAACGGTGGTAGAAGCACCACCACCGGTGGATAGTATAGCCTCAAGGTAGCCATTAATCCACTCATTACCAGCCATTAATCACAAACTTTCTTTGTATTATGTAATGTAACACTACTATATATTTTAAAATATTCTTAAACTCAAGTACTCATTCTAATGTGAAGTATGTTTTTTGAATGTTACATGATCAACATGGCTTATCTTTATGTAATGAAGAGAAGGGGTGTTTTGTGTGCAGTGTTAGAGAACCACATGCAATGAACGATGTATATTGCTCATTTTTGGTTCAAATTTGTGTGTTGTGTATTGTGTTGTCTTTTGTGTTAGTTAGGCACCGAATATAAGTAACATTATTCCTTATTCTTCTCATTTCGTTTGTAAGCATTTTTTAAACTTTACACTAACTAATTTTTTGTTAATTGCAATTAATTTTTAATATTGCAATAAAAATGAATAAAAAGACATGAATATCAAAAAAATGTAATAGTATCTTTTAGGCTTAATAGCAGTTGTCGCCCCCTAACTTTCACGAAGTTGCGATTTTGGTCCCTTAAGAAGAAAAAAAACTACAAAACCGCCCCCTAAGTTTTGCAACTGTAGCAGTTTTGGTTCCCCAAGGCAAAAAAAATTAAAAAAATAACACTTGACACCTCACTTACGGTGCCACGCCAGCGTAGACCGAGTCTGAAGGTGAGAAAAACACAAGGGGGGCTGGGGGGTTGAATTATGTTTACTTTTTCTTCGTTTTCTCCTACTGAAGTCACTGATCAGAAGCAAATAGAGTTCAGCTTCTGAAGTAATAATCAGAATCTAAATGCAGCGGATAAAACAGAGAGAGAATAAAGACACAAAACAATTATACAGGTTCCTTCCACAAACCGGAAGTAGTCCTGTCCCCCTTGCACTTCCAAGGAGAATTCACTAAAAATGTAATACCAAATTACAACTGCTCAATGCTACAACTAGCACGAGACTTCAAATTACTCAAGCACAACTGCAAGAGATTTCCTATTGCTCCTAACACAGTCAAGAGACTTCCAATGCTCAAGCACAACTGCAAGAGACTTTTATTGCTCAAGCACACACGCAAGAGACTTCTGATCAAACAGAATTACAAAGAAGTTTGTTTGAGATTGAACACTTGATATACAATCAGTGGTGTTCACAATACAAATCAGATACAGACTCTTAAGACTCTAGAATTTCTAAGATATGAACTTTGATAAGAAATTCTAAATGACTTTAGATGCAGAACAATGACAGAGTTTGGCACATTGTGAATTGTTGTATGAGTCTTGTTTTTGTGTGTTTCTGCATGTCCAACTAGCAGGTCTTCACTCCTTTTTATAGAGGTGTGAAAGATACGTTGGAAATTGACAGCACATTAAAAGAGTCGTTTGAAACTTGATCAAAATCACCAATGATCTTTTGCCTGATATGGTTATTGTCCTTTGAAGGATCAATTTCAAATGCATTCCTAGTTGGAAGGAACATAACTGCAGGCACAACTGTTATTCTTGTCTTGATGCAGAGACACGAACAGAGTAGTGGAGGAAGTGGTTGTACAGTTCGTACAATTGTCCTTTGTCAACGCTCTTGAGAGAACAAGCATCCAATGCTTTCAAATCCTTTCAAATTGACCGTTGCTTCACTCTTTCAGTCTTCTATAATGCTAGACGAGATTAAATCCATTAATCAACCTTTGAAGCTTTAAGTCTCTCATCTCCTGATGAACTCCAGCTTCTGGTGATATGGCTTCTGATGAGATGCTTCTGACGAACTTGCTTCTGATGACATCATCACTTCAGGAGCACTTATCTTCAAGAGCACTTCTCTTCAGATGCTTCAAGCTTTAATATTGTTGATTCCTTTGCTCTCTTTTGTTCTTTCAGAACCTTATAAGATATCAAAAACTTTGTCTATGGTCATGTACACTTGAACAAATATTAGCATATCCAATTGACGATTTGTAATACCTTGTTATCATCAAAACTCTAAGGGTAATGTATGTTAAACACATTTTGTTCCAACAGAGTAAAATTGGCATTGGGGGCCAAAACTACCACAAGTGCAAAACTTAGGGGACGGTTTTGTAGTTTTTTTCTTAGGGGACCAAAATCGTAACTTTGGAAAAGTTAGGGAGCTAAAACTGCTATTAAGCCTATTTTTTAAATTATCTTTTGTGTAATCCTCGTGAGTTTAACTCAATTGATATAAATATTGCATAATATATGAAGTGGTCGGAGTTCAAACTTTGGATACCCCAATTTTTATTTTAAAAGGTTAATTTCTTGCTGATAGGCTAGTTGAAATAAAAAACTATTCCTCGTCTAAACTTGTTACATGATAAAAGAGTTAAGAACTAAAGTCTAAATTATGAAAGAGTTTTTAAAAAATGATATCATCACATAAAATAGTTAAATTTATTTATATTTAAACAATTACATATGAATGCTTTTTTGTTTACCATGACGATTGAGAATAGTTGTTTTGTTTCAGGATTTTTCTTGGTTTTTTTTTAAATTATCCCTATCAACGAAAAATCTTTTCTTCATTTTTATTCTTACAACAAGTTTTCATTTTCACCTCAAGAACATCAAATTTCTTCATCTCCTTCATTTAACATGCGGTTTATGTCTCTTTCGTTCTAGAATCGAATCACACTTGTCATTAGAGTAAATTACCCCTAATTCATCAAGGAAGAAAGTAGGTCTCACTGATAGGGTTTTTTTCTTACGATCAGTTACTATTTTCATTCATTTAACATGTGATCTCTATCTCCTTCATTCAAGAATCAAACCTTATTTGTTGTTAGGTGTAAATTACCTCAAATTCATCAAGGGGTAACATAAGTCTCACCATCTTTCTTTGAAACCGCCTATGTTAATAATTGTTAGTATTTTTTTTTAAGAATGTAAATTAGTCTACCTAAATTAACACTAGGAAGAATCGAATCTGAGACCTCGAAAAGAAACACGCTCACAGTCACAGGTCCCAAACCAATATCTCTATGTCAACCCAAGTGGGTTATAATTGTTAGTATTATTAAATTGAAATCAAACTCCCGATCATTTTATCACTGTATTCTTTAACTCTCTCATCTCGACCATTAAATCATCCATATATCCTTTTGTTTGAGTATTGAGTTGATGATTTGGGAAGGAAGAATTATTTTGTTCTTTATTTTTTGTTTTGAATTTGGGAAGGAAGGGTTGTTATGATACGTACTTTTCTATGTTTTCCGCTTCCCAATGTGATCATGCAGCTTGTTTCCTTCCTATACATGTTCATTTATTATATCCTTAAGTCTTTGTGCTGTTTTTTCTATTTCTTTTTATAAATTCAATTGTTTTCATCATAATTTTCATGTATATATAATACTAAAAGTTATTGATAATCTACATGCTCGTGTTGTTTTATAAAGTTGTTGTGTCATTTGTGTGAGCAAATCCTCTACTCAGCATGGTTAAATATCTTTCAACAAACAGTGTTCCGTAAGTTATAAGTACATCATTATGAACATTCGACCTCTTATAAGCAATTCAATTATCTACCAATTATATAACTAAAATTTGTTATGTATTCACTAAAATGACTGTTTGATTTTGCATCAAAGTTAAACTCATAATTTATGAATTTCTTTTTCGTTTTTCATGTTTTCTTTAGTTGAGAAGGTAATTTTATTCGATGCACGTCATTAAATATGTACACTTCTTGTTTGAAATTCAAATTTTAATTTGTCATATTAACTCATTTTGCTAGACCTCATCCGCGGTCATTTTCTTTATTTAAAAGAAATTAAATAAATATTATTAACACTCTCTTTTTAACAATTTTCTAACATTCGCTCTATTATTAAATGATATTCATATGTTTCTTATTATTTTATGTAAGATCTATTTCTAAAGGGTAATACCTACGTAAATTACATCCAATAAAAGAGTAGTTGTTTGAGAGATAACCTTAGAAAGAGATATTTTCACAGCACTCGTCTTTAAAAATATTACAACCGTGTTGTATTGTCAATCAGCACTGAGCACTCACAGCCAGGCCTATGATGTTGAACAAAATGGGTTATACATAAAGGCAACCCTCCATCGTCCGTGTTTGATGCAAAAGTTTGTGGCAAATGAGCCATCATCCCACCAAGTGGTAACCACATTCAACCAAACTTTATCTCTTTGCCTTCATTGTTTTCAAGCCTTTTACACCAATATTCCTTTTAGATATACTAAATAGTAATCAATTGTACCAATTTTTAGTTTCAAGTTATTTCATCCCACACATGCTGTGCTCAGCAATCAGACAAAGTACATTGCTATTTGAGGGATAGTTGGCGATACCAAACAGATTCTTCACTAATGCTTGTGTCACTTTGTGACACTTGTTCTCATTTGTTTATTATACAAAATAATTCCCTAATTCCTATTCCAAATAATAATTGAGTTAAAATAATAATAGCAACTAATAAAAGACTTGTGCAATTTCGGATAGTATTTTCATCGGTTTGCATGACAGTGAGCAATTTTGGATAGGAGAAGAGCAATTTTCTATCTATATTGCCCATACCGGTGAACCTTTATTACATAGGGAAAATTATTGTTGACACATTTGATAGGGCTGAAAAACACACGAAAAGCTCCCTCGGCAGTTAACTGCCGAGGAATGAAGAAACCGACTACAGTTAACTACCGAGGAAAACCTCGGCAGTTAACTGCCGATGCGTTTCTGTTACAAATCTGGCAGAAGCTCTCTCATCCAGTATTACTCTCATTTTACCAAAATTTTCCAAATCTCTCTCAAAATCTCTCTAAAAAAACCCAATCAAATCCTACCAAATTTATTTAACAAAATCACAAGTAAGTTATCATAAAGCTATTAACTTACATTTTAGTTGTTATAAATGTTTTTTTTTTTAGTTTTTAGTAGATTTCAATTAGTTTAGTTTTTGAGTAGATTTAAATTAGTTTAGTTTAGTTTTTGAGTAGATTTACATGTTATAATTCATTTTTAGAGTAGATGTTAGTTAATTAATGTAGTTAAAATGTTTGCATGATGTTTATGTTATAATTTTAGGGTTATTCTTTATTTTGGTGTTTTATATTTATTTTTTTATTTTAGTTTTTAAGTAGATTTACATGTAAGAAGAGTATATG
>Ga0228711_1011274_pt1 | contig 11407 bp, 5 predicted proteins | sample MedpolnodulmetaG_2_FD_177996 | JGI IMG/M metagenome (GOLD analysis project Ga0228711, IMG submission 177996) | Root nodule microbial communities from Medicago polymorpha collected in Santa Monica, California, United States - brown nodules | ecosystem: Host-associated > Plants > Roots > Nodule...
ATATATCACACATTCAAACAAATGTTAGCGCAGTAGAAAAAGCGGACATACGTCTGTCTGCACACTAGTAATAATAATAAGGGTTATATTAAACATAGCGAGGGGACTAAGCCACCAACCATGATAATTGAAAGAGAATTGGAAAAAACTCTCCTTCAACCACAAAAAGGAAAGAGACTTTATTTTGTCCACTATTCGCATAATCGAGCATTCTTTGACCTTGAAAATTCTGTTATTTCTTTCTCAATAGAAATAATATTAAACACTAGAGTAAAAAAAAAAACCATATTTTGACTTTATATAAAAATATAGTGTTTTGGTGTAACATTTTTCTTTCAATTTTACCGTTGACTTAATTATATTTTACAATTTTATCGTTCATTTTTATTAAAAACGCGAAGACGGACACATTAATGTTTGTCTTAACGCTAGTAATATATACACACACACTAAGGGAAGACAAAGTTTTGGACTGATTTTTTCAATTTTAATTATACTCTTAAACAAATTTGAATATATGAATGTTATATTGTTGGTCTCATTCAAAAAGATAAAACGTATATGCTATTTTCTATATTGTTGGTATCACTAAAAAATATAAGAATTTATTTCATATTTTCTATATTGTTTGTGTCATTGAAAAAAATATGTATGGTTTGTTACAATATGAAAGTGAAAAATATATATACCTATGATTTTCATCAAAATCAAAATAATTTTAATAAAGATTATATAAAAGTTGTTCGTAATTTATACGCATTAACCCAAAAAAACAACGAACAAACAGACACAAAGTGTTTGTCTGAATGCTAGTAATAATAATATGATGCACTTTTCCCCCTACTAATAATAATAATATACATTATATAAATGGATCTCCAAAGTTAATTAACGATTAACTACTTTTGGACGACCTTTCTCTAGATAAAGTTACCTCAACAATACTACTCTATTTTAACTCAAAAAATCCTATTCTATTTTTAATTTTAATTTAAAGCTATGCCTAAAATATAGAAAATATGAAAACTTACTATCTTATAGTTCAACATTTTTTCTACAATTTTTTTCATAGCAACCTTTTATTTTCTTTTCAAATTGAAATTTAAAAACAACATACAAGATAAATAAAAATAAATCTAATAATAATATGTGGATAGAGGGGAAAGTACTGGTCGTCTTTCAGCTACTAATAATAATGGAACACTAATTTTTTTTATGAATTAATTAAAAAAAGTTATTTGATGTATAATAGATACATAACACTTGAATGTAATAAGATTTAGAATTTACAATCATTTTATATTTAAAATAACATCTACATTATTCATTATCACATGACATGCATAACTCCAAAAGTCATATTTAATACATGAAAAATTAGAGATAAATAATCCTGATTGATGGTGCTATGCATGTAGTTAGTTTATAATATTCTTGGTGATTGATACACATGACTCCAAGAGACCCATGTAATACATTTTTTGTTGAATGAATTGTGTATGATTTATGAGGCGGAGCTTACGGGACTCATGATTGCTATGGAATTTGCAGCCCTCTACAAATGGCCAAGGGTGTGGCTGGAGAGTGATTCCGCTAGCGCGGTGCAAGCCTTCAAGAATTCATCTCTCATTCCTTTGCGGTTGCGGAATCGTTGGCACAATTGCACGCAACATGGTCTATTCATCATTTGTTCTCATATTTTCCGTGAAGGGAATGGTTGTGCAGACAACATGGCTTCCTCCGTGGTACCATTCTATGCTGGCCTCGCTTGCGGTTGATTTTGCTAGAGACAGACATGGGCTTCCCAATTATAGATTTCCTTAGTCATTTCTAGTCCTTTGCTTTATTTTTACTTTGGTTCCCCGAGGGTTTTGGCCTAGTCCCCCCTCTTGTACATATTTTTTCCTTTTTTAATAATATTATATATTGGGAAGGCGGTAGAGGATGAGAGTTTCTGTTGGGTGCCAACCTAGTTGGGATGCTTTAGATTCGCCCGGATGCCTAACCTTTCTCTTGGCCTTATCAAAAAAAAAATTATATAATATTTAAAATTTATTTATTTTTAATTTAAACTTAATGATATATTATTGGCCTTTAACCCCTTTTTTAATTAAATTTTGTTACACTTAAATTTTAAATTATAAGAAAATTTATCAATAAGTGGTATCCTTCCTTAATCTCTAATTTAAACAATATTTGATATGTTTTATTTACATCCCGATTAAATTTCAGATTATCGAAGCTATTTTATTTGAAAATTTGAGGGATAAGATCAAACCTTAAAATTTCGGTCAAACTTTCAAAAGTTAAAATATCACCACCGTAGTAAAACAAAATTCAAAATGTTCAAACAAAATAACAAAAAATAATATCTATCATTCACATAAAAAAATTAGTATCGATCATATGAAATAATTGAAAGTAAAAGTATTCAAAAAAACTTATAGTCTCTTGGTCTCTTTAACATCATTTAATCTTTTTATCTCTCTCTAATCTCTTTGTTTTGGGTGTTAGATCATAAATCTTAAAAATCTCATTATGCTAAATAATATTTTAGAGAGTATTGATTATAAATATATTATTAATGATTTAGAAACAAATAACTCATAGGGAAAATCATTTCTAATGATATAGTTATGAGGGAACCATTCTTTTAATTTGCCCATACAGCAAAAGTCTCGAGATCGACCATATTTTTATTTAATCCTCCTTGTTACTTGAATTTCAATAGGCATTAGAGCTAATCATATTCAAGACACTATTGAATATTAAATATGAACGCCTTTTTAAGTTCTAATTCTAACATTTGTTTATCATATTGTGGGATACTAACATTTTCTGCTAGACTCGCTCGTCGGTTAATCCTCATTTTTTGTGTTAGTCTTGAGAATATCATTTTTTCTTTGTTATGTGATAGAAGAAATTAAAAGATATTATATATTGGACAAAAAATATGTTTATGTGTATAAGGACTAAAAAGAAGTTAATGAAGAATAAAATAAAAAACTTTACAAGGACCACCCAGAGAGAAGTTTTTTATGTGAACTAAAATAAGTATTTTATAATGATTAAAAAAAAGATATCATTAAATTATATATTTTAGTAATTTAATATACTAAAACATTAAATAATAGTAAAACATCAAAAGGGTGCATCACTCACATATATTAGTGAGTCATTTTTATTTATTTTTTAGGAAAAGAGTGAGTCAGTTTTATCGAGTTTGTCAAAATTAACAACATTAGAATGTAGCAATAATTTGGCAGGAGAAGGCTTTGGCATGCTTTAACTTTGGTTCACAATGAATTGAATTTCCCTTGGTGCTATATTGGTGACTATAACTCAATAATTGGTGCTCTTGAGTATAATGGTTCTAGTCAACCAGCTAAACTTCCTATGGAGGAGTTCCTTCAATGGTCGGAGTCCAATCATTTGATGCATTTACCAACTAGAGGTGCTTTATTTACTTGGTCCAATGGGATACAAGGAAGAAGCTTCACTGAGAAAAGATTAGACAGGGCCATATGCAATCAACAATGGATTCATTTGGAAGATACTAGATTTGCTTCACAGTTTAGATTCCATCAAATGTGGGCTCTGCATCTAGATTGTGCTAATATTATTGCTTCATGTTGGAATAACAATGTTGTTGGTTGTCCAATGTATGTTTTAAATAAGAAGTTAAAGATTTTAAAGGAGAAGCTCAAGGATTGGAATAAAGAAACTTTATGCAATGTGCAAGATCATGTCAAAAATGCTGAGAACAACCTACAACAGATTCAACACTTAATAGCAATCACAAGACATACTGACGACCTCCTTGATCAAGAAAAGAAGCTCAACACAATCAAAATGGCCATATATAAGGAGCAGTTTTCCACTCATTTAAGAGGGACGTGGTTGTCATGTGTGTAGGGATATAAATCCATATTAGTGCCTCTTGATTCTAAATTATGGGATTACATGCTTACTCCACTTCTTCTCTCTGATCCTCATGGAATCGTGTCATGCAAACTAGTAATTCCCCTTGATACCCAAAGAATAAATATCCATTAATTCTTCCCCTCTTAGTTAAAATTGTGTTTTGTTCCATCTCTCTCCCTTAACCGCTAGAAATGCATTGAATCCCATTCAATTACTAGGAAGGTTCTTAATTAGTTATAGGAGCAATATTTTAGTTCCTAATTTATCTTGTAGCAGTCTCTCCCCTATGACTATATGAGTAAACTCACACCATACTCACTCATCTAATGAGAATGAAACCCCTTTTTCTCACCTCATTCATGTTTCCAGCCTTACAAAAATTAGTCAACCCAAAATTAATTATGTGATACTACTGTTCCTTCCATGTCAATGTCTGGTTCAAAATGAAAGGGAGTGAATCTTCACACTTGAAAGACCTTCATTTCCTAGTCTCCAAATTTGATAGGTTTTCCCAAGACCAGAAGCAAATTCTCTAGTCGTATTTCTTCTCTAGCACGATCTAATTCAAAAATTTCACCCAATTGAGCACGTCGAGCATATTTTTTCAAAGTAGCAGGATCACTATAACTAACTCCATTGAGTTCGCCACCAAAGAACTCAACAGTTACACCGACTTGTTCGACACTATACTTCGATTCTGCCCTTCGAAAAGGAACATCCGCTCTAACAATCCCGTCTCCGTCGACTAAAACAACCGGAAATGTTTCAAAAGCACGTGAGATAATTTTGTGGGATTAAAGTGTGCTATTGGGAAGGAAAGCGTCCAAGGTAAGGGCTCTAGTCTTGACCATGATTTGAATGAAAATAATAGGTTATGATATTGAATTTGATATACTTCTTAATTCAATGGATGAGTGGAGAGATGAATTGTTATTAATAAATATAATGATTATTGTTGTTTAGTAAACTTTGCTATTGTTCTTGAAGAATATGTGAAATTTGGTAATTATATGTATAATTGATGATTTATATATATGATTGTTGGTGTGTGAAATTAAATGTAACTCTCTGTTGATTTTGTCTCTAGAGGTTTTGAAATATTTTATTGATTTCGAGGTGTGATGATTTTGGGGAACTGATAAGCTATGTGGCTTGAGAATATAAAACTACAAGAATGTAAAGAAAGATTGCATTGTGTCGCGTCATTTTTCGGAGATCAATGCTATTTGATTAGCGTTTGACTCACTATTTTATTTCACGACCGAACATTTAATTTTAAGAGAAAAGGGGAAAAAAGTTCGAAACACCCATTTGAAAAGATTTTGGGTTCGGGGGTTAGTTACATAAAGGGAAGGTGTTAGCACCCTTTATGTCCGTAGTACTCTACGGGAACCTCTTGGTTTTATTTAACGTTTTGTGCTATAACTTGCTTATTTTAAAAAAAGGAATTAAAGTGGTAAAGGAAGAAAGAGACCTACTTATCTACATTTTTTATTGATTTGGAAGGACTAGGTCCTTTGCCTACGTACCCGTGAGGGATCAAAACCTCGTAGTTCGGGGTAAAGATTGACGTTTGATTTGTTTTGTGTTTTTTTATTAGTTTTGAAAAATGTTTTAAGATGAAAAGCCAAGTGGCGAAATAAATTTGTTTGTGTTTTTTATATTAAAGAAAAATGACTTGAAATATGATTAATGTAGATTGCAATTTTGATTTACGAAAGAATAAAAATAAAGAGGTCACTTGATTTGAGATCAAGGTTTATTCTGAAAGAGTTTTTTTGATTTTTGCTACTTGCATGTTTTTGTTGTTTTTGAATGATAAGACTAAAAATTAAACTAACGGAGCAAGGAAAGTAAAGCGTAGGTACCTCATGGTGGTGTTGGACCATCACGAGAACCTTTAACCTAAGCTAGAAACAAAATAAGAAGCATACACACACGCACGCACACATACCTAAAGCTATTACATAAAAACCTATTATACATTCTATGGTCTGCAAGAAGATAAATGACGGAAATAAAATAATTATTTACATTAAGCCTAGTGTACATTCTAAGTTCTATACAATAAAATAAACTCAAAATAATGGGACAATAAAACTAAAAAATGCGTGAACGATTACATTTAAGCCTAATATGCAAACCAAACTCAACGCGGTAAAGATAAATGATATAAGGAATAAATAAACGCGTAATGGATGAACGAACGACGAATACGCTACCTAATATGAAGCACTAAATGTAAAAAAACAACATTAAACAATGCAACATAATTTTAAATACGCGAAGAAAATAGAAATAGTGAGAAAATAATGTAAAAGGGGGGTGCAGCAGAGTTATGGGGGTATGCAGTAAGTAGGAAAATGGATTGGGCTCAAAGGACAGGTGCTGGGCGCTGGGCCTTAGGGGTTGGAGATGGGGCCGGTTCGGTTCAAACCTGGGTCGGTTCAGGAGAACCGAACCGATTCAGGAGAACCGAACCGGTTCAAAAGGGAGTATATAAGGGCTGTGAGGGAAGAAATCCCTCATTTTCCCATTGTCTTTCTCTATCTTCTCTTTCTTACCAACAAAAGCTCTCTTCTCTCTCTGTCTTCTCCAATGGGAGATGGGGCGGCGGCGCGGCGGCCGGCCGTCGTAGGCGGCGGCGCCGCCGTTGTTAATACTCTTTTTTTCTACTTTTTTTTTCTTTCTCTTCTACTCCCTCTTCTTAAACCGTTTCTGACCTCAAAAACCCCAAATACAAACCCTATACTCCTAGATCTACAAAAGAACAAAAATAAAAGAAAAAGATACCACCTTTATGTGTTGTTTGGATCCGTTTGGAATCGAAGCTGTTGTGTTCCTTTCGCTGTTTGCTTGGTTGAAAAATATTAGTCTGTGTTGTTTGCAAACTGGTTTCTGTATGTTCTGCGTTCTTGCTTTGCAGGTTTTACGATTGATGCGGCCTGGGAATGTTTTGCGCGTTTTTCCTCCTTTTTTCTGTGTGTGTGCAGGTTTATTTATAGTGCTGGATTTGAACAGAATTTCCTGGCTTGGGGGGAACAGAATCAATCTGTTCCTGAACTTATGATGCAGATGAGTTTGGTGGATGAGACCGAGACAGCCTGTATGAGGCGTGTGAGAAGGATTGGAACAAACATTTGATTTTGGATTTGGACGAAAAAATTCTGCATTGGACTTAATCGGATATGGACAAAATAAAGATTGACTTGAAAAAAGATGAAGACTACAATAAAAATAATAAAAAGTGTTGAAGGTTTAATTAAGAAAGAAAAAAAAAAAGGACTTTTATATACAAATTAAAGTTAATTAAAACTTAAATAAAAGATGGAAATTAAAATACGATAAAAAGCAAAAAAATACAGAGAGAAGAGGGCCCGACTCGGAATCAAACATGAGGTATTTTAAAATACCTCTCTGCCGAAATTTCGTCGAAAACGTCGGGGGTTGATCAGATTAAACTGCGTACAAATGTAGGGTCCGACGACACGTGTCAGTGACATGTTAGGTCAAAAATTGGGGTATGACAGAAGGGATCTTGAGTATTATAAGTAAATTATATGATTGATCATTAACTACTACATTGTTGGTTAATGTAAAGTTAGTGTGATTATGATAAGTGTGTGATTTTGCCTTGATTGGAATAAATTAAGTGTATATAAAAGACTATTAAAATTTTGTGAGAGAAATACGAATTCCACCCGGTGGACGAAGACTTTTGAGAATACTTGCAATCAAGGGAATCCAGAGTTTAGAATTTCCAAGATAAATCTTGTGTGTTACACCTATATGTATATGTATGGGAAATATTAAGCACAACAGGGAAAACTTGGATGAGTTACAATATTTAGTTACAAAGGTAAATCTTTTTAGGTATAAGAAGATTTGACGTTGGTCGGAGTTAAATCACAAGAGTCTTAAATTATATTAAGTTTTAATTCATTCACTTAAATTATGTGTTTTCAATTATTTCAACAATGAAAAAAAAATTATCGTAAACTTTGAGAATAAAACTATGACTGTTACTATTGTCATTTACACTTCAGATGCTAGTTCAGTGGTAAGATTATGGCCTTATTATTTAAAAGTCTTGAGTTTAAATTCCTTTGATGACAATTGTACAATGATTAGTTCCACTTCGATTAATAAAATTTTCCCTTGTGGGGTTGGCCTAGCGGTTGGCTTGGGATCTTGGAGTTTGCTTCTCTATAGGTTTCAGGTTCGATTCCCTATGATGCCATTTCGGTGGCCTAAGTCCATACAGAGCTTGCTCTGGCTTTAAACGAGGCCCTCGCAAGTGGGAGGTGAGATTGGTCCCCTCGGATTAGTCGGTTTTTGGATCGGATACCAAGTTTTCAAAAAAAAAGAAATTTTTTTTCCCCTTGTTCCTAATTTCTTCTGGTCTTATTGAGTCAAAAAAGTATTAATTACCTTTTTAAATATAAATGGCATCTAAATAAATAGAGATTGAAACAAAATAACAATATTTTATTGATATAAAGTAACAACTTTGACAAAAACCAAAGTAACAACATTAAAGAAAATAAAATAAAATATGAAACTTAAGTAATTTTAGAAATATCATTTAGATCACCATTACTCTCCTCATACTTTTTCTTAGGATAGATAAGCTAAAATATAGATTTTTCCCAAATCAATATGAAATTGAACTCTGGATCTCAATAACATCCTTCTTTGCCATTCCACATATTGGACAAGTTTGGAGTAAAGCTTCACATTGTTTGCATGAAGATAGATGCCTACATGGAAGAAATAAGACACCAACAAAGTTTGTCTTACACTTTGAACAAAACATCAAATTGTCGTCGCGTCTCATGCGCTTTTCAGCTCTTGCTTCTTCACTTTCACCGCAACATGATTCTGCATCATTTAGCACAACCATCCTTGCCCTCTTCTTCTCTTCTTCCAACTTGTTATGCAGAGCTATTGTTGTGGCTCCCCTTTCCTCAGCTATTCTCTTCAAAAATCTTTTCTCTGTCTCTAGGCTTCTTAAGAGATTTTCCATCTCTTGATTTTTCTTTACAACTTTTGCAATTTCTTCGTTTGCTTTTGTCATAATTTGCCTTGAATAAATTTCCATATTTTTTAGTGTAGCCACTTGTAACTCCCTAATTTGATGTTGTAGCATGAGTTTTAATTGACCATTCTGTGATGACAAAAATATATCAAAAAGAACCAAGTAAACAACATTTTCAAAATAAATAAATATATAGAAAATTATACATAAATTGGGATCCTCCTAAAGGGTCCACCTTGGAGTGAGTAATACTCGTCAAATAAAAATATATTATTTTGAAATAATATTATTTTATTTTATGAGTCTTTCTCTCTTTCGAAATGGACCTTGATCCTAACTGTTGCTACGTATGAATTTTTACCTGTATATTGACGAGTTGGTCTGTTTCCTGCCCTTGTTTCTCAAATAGACCAACAAAGGTTGGAGAACTTAAGATGTTTGTAGCATGAATATGAGGATTGGGAACAGGGACAAAATTCCTTTGCCACTGTTGTTGTTGTGGTTGTTGTTGTTGATTATACTGTGGATGTTGATGTTGTTGTAACTCGGGGAGTCCAACTGAGAAAAAGTCGTTGGTGGAGAAAGGAAGGCCATGATTATCATGAGAGTATGGATTCATGACACTATTATTTTCAAACTAATCTTTCTAAACCACTCTTCCTAAAATATATCTTAAAACCTTGATGAAATGAATGCTCAAATCACGGTCAATTTTTGAAGAATAAATTTTGACACATGATGAAAGGAAGAGGTTTTTCTGATAGTGTGTGGGTGGTGTGAAACATACATGCATATATATACTTAAAAGAAATTCCTAAATAATAAATTCAACTTTTCAATTTTGTATTTAAAATAAAAAATTAATGAGAAAAAATTAATACCTAAATTAAATAATACTATATTTGTTCCTTTAGTAAAAAAAAAAATCCGATTTGCTCCTTTTTAGTTGTTATTTTAAGGTTACTTATATACTAGGTAAATTACTAATTATATTACTTTTCATAAATTTACTTTTTCCCCTATAATACTCTTAACTGCTTATTATCGTATACCACCTATTTTGTTTTTTTTACAATAAATATTTATGGATATTATGGATAATAAAATAATAATTAATTTTGTATTAAGATTTAAAAACGAAAACTAAATAGAAACAAAAAACTTCCACAAAAATGATAAATAAAAAGGAACGGATGTATTTTTTCAATGAGTCAAAAATAGAAAAAGTTATTTAAATTTGAAAAGGAGAAGAAGATAAGCCTAAATATTGATGTTAGGAATTAGGAGTATATCTTCGATTTTTTATTTATATATATTCTTCTTTAATCTTTTTAACCTTATATAATATTATATCTTACATCCGTCTTTAAATATTGGACCCTCTTGGCCATATCAAGTACGAGAATTAAAATTGATAGTAGTATTAAATTTGTTAGTATCAATATTGTTTTTATAATTATACTTGACGAAAAAAGCATTGTTTTTATAATTTATACTTGACGAAAAAACAGTTAGTTTAGGTTTTTAACACATATATATTGTTAATTGAAGATGAAGATGTAAAATAAATAGGGATATGTTGGTAAAGAAATAATAAATGTAGTTGAAAATTCAAAGAATGTCTAATGAAAAGGGACAAGGAATTTTCTCAACAGGGTCCTATATTTAGGGACATAGGTAGTATTATTTTTAGTATTCCAGTCTACATACATATCCTATAAGCATTAAAATACTGGGTGCGTAATATGGTAAACAACAACGCACCGCATATATATTCTATGACTAAATTATCGGGTCAAAGATTTTAAAGGCGCTTTTATGATTTTGAATGAAAAAAGTGATTGAATTTAATAGTGAATATCACATAAACTCAAAGTTTACGAGTCAAATTTCATTGATTATCAAAGAAAAATACATTGACTAAAATTTGTCGGTTTCTTTATTTAATGGGATGATTTAATTCAATGCGTTATTATTTGGTCAAAAAAAGTATTGTCCTAGAATACATTGAACTAGTATGGACAGTCGTGCTAAGCACGGGTTAAAATTTCATCATATTTGAGGGAAATAATATTATGATGTATCATGTGTGTTAGTTAAAGTCAATTATTGGATAATATAGTGGAAGTTTAACAACAATTAAGTGAAAGAAAAAAAAGTATTGTCCTAGAAGATGTGGTATCATTTTCACTTGTATGATTTGTATGATTGTTCTTTCTCTAATGTGTCGATTCACACTATTGTTGGCTCCCCTATAAAGTCCAACGATGGTATCATATCCTGGTTCAACATTATGGGGAGCAATTTTCGGTCGATGACATTGAATGTCTTCAAAACACAAGACGATTGTGTGTGGGTCTCTGTGTGTGTGTGTGTGGTGGGGGGGTCTCTGTGCGTGTGTGTGTGCGGGGGGGGGGGGGGGGGGGGGGGGGGGGGTGTGGGAGA
>Ga0228711_1011277_pt1 | contig 11403 bp, 10 predicted proteins | sample MedpolnodulmetaG_2_FD_177996 | JGI IMG/M metagenome (GOLD analysis project Ga0228711, IMG submission 177996) | Root nodule microbial communities from Medicago polymorpha collected in Santa Monica, California, United States - brown nodules | ecosystem: Host-associated > Plants > Roots > Nodule...
AAAAAAAAAAAAAAAAAAAAAAAAAGGAAAAAAGAAAGTAAATTACTTTGCACCTTGTAAGTCTGAAAGGGTAAAATTCTATCTAAAAATTGGTAACCGTGTACATCTTTTTGCAGGCGCCATACCATTTTTGAGGGAAAGCTAGCTACTTCCTTGTTCGGAATTTCTCTTCTTATCAAAAAATTAAGAGATTAGTCACTTTAATCCCTGAATAGGAAATAAATTGTTACTTTAGTCTCTGAATGCATATAAATTGCAAAATAGTTCTTGAATGTAGACTCTGTTGATCAATTTAGTCCATGAATGCAGACTCCGTTAGTCAATTTAGTGCCTGAATGTAGACTCTGTTGGTCACTTTAATCCCTGAAATTGACCAACAAAGCCTACATTCAGAGACTGTTTTACAATTTCTTTGCATTCAGGAACTAAATGACTACTCATTTCTCTTTCAAAGATCAAAGTGACTTATTCCCCAAAAATTAACGTACTCGTTGAATTAAAAAAACATTCACTTGAGTATGGGAGCACTATGTAATGTAATGGACAATAATCATTTGGAAACGGTAAACACCATTTCACATGATATATCTCAAAAAGACAATAATCATTCTATATCGAAACAATAAAATTTAGGAACCACTTAAGTTGGTATGATGATATTGACCTGAAGAGGAATGCTAGCAACACTCTCTTTTGAGCACTCTCTCTAGCACTCTCTCTAGCACTTTTATTAGATGAAATCAATGTGAGACATACACTTTGGAAATGGAACCCACATATGGTGGTGGGACATACAATGATTTTACCCAATAAAAGAGAGAGTGCTCAAAAGAGAGTGTTGTTAGCATTGCTCTTGACTTGAAATATAAGAGTACGCTTCTTCGGAAAACACTTTAGCAACTTTACATTTCAATGATTTTGGTGACTTTAGTGCATTTTAGATGAGAGAGAATGATAGACGAGTGATTAAAATAAAATATTTGATGAGAGAGAATTCATGGTTAGAAGAGAGACAAAGACAAAGTCATCAAACACAATGTCACCGAAGTGTTACCCGTGCTCCTCCTTAAAATTTCAGGTTCAATTTTCCCGATGCCAATTTATATAGATTAATTTAACTACTTAAAAAAAAATAAAATTTAGCATGAGAGACGATGTCAATTCAATTAGAGAAGACTCTCAGAGTTAAACACATTTCCAGATAAATTCATATTTATATATTGTGTCTCGAATACGAAATATCTAAATTTAAGATATGTCTTTTTACCAATAAGTTCAATTTTTTTTTTTATAAATCTTTAGGACCAAACTTTTAAAGTTAATACATACCAATTTCGTTTATCAAAAAATTTAGGGTGAAAGGATATACACATTAATTTTGTAAGAAAGTTTATACTTATAACATTAGGCGTGGTGAATAATCACCCATTTATTTCCGTTTTGTTTAAATATAAGTGATTTATGTCGAGTTTTTCTTTCGTATTTTATTGTATTTTGTCATTTTAGTGTGACATTATTTGTTTTGATTTTTTGTCTTGATGCAATATTTTTTTACCACTTTTTCAGTGTGACGTTCATTTGATTCAGACTAAAAAATTAACTTTGATCCCCTCATACCTTTGATATCGTTAAAGTTACATATTTAGATGCATGCGTATTCCATACTTTTTTTAGGGAAATATTTAACACTTTTAAATTTTTCATATTTATATACATTTTACCATTTTATACCGTTATCCTGAATGTTATTAGTTTGTTTGCAAGTTTTTTTTTTTTTTAGGATTTTAAATTCTCGTTGTATCGGTGCACTTCAACAATTTAAGAAAACAACTGTCACACATATTAAAGGGCTGAAAAACACCAGTAAAAGACCAAAATACCCTTTCGGCAGTTATCTGCCGCGGAATTAAATCGGTTGCAATTAACTGCAGCAGAAACGCTGCCGCGGAAACTTCGGCAGTTAACTGCTGCGGAGATGTTTTTCTTATTTTCACCACCTCTTAATCCTTTTCATTTTATTTTAACAATCCTCACACTTCAATTTCTCGCTCATTTTTGTTCTTCTCAAATCTTCAATCCTTCATATAATTTCCTTTTCCAATAATTTCTGATTTGTTGTTTGTTTTTTAATTTGTGTTCATTTTTTTGTAAAGTTTGAGCAATTTTTTTATTTGTACGTTTTCCTGTAGATTCTTCTTTTTTCTGTTATGATTTCAAGTTAGTAATTTCATAATTTTGTTTGTAACATGGATCATCACGGATATATATCTAGCAAGCAAAATTGTGTTTAGTGGAATTTGAAATTGGAAAAAAATTTCAGCTGAATTCCGGATAGTGGAGGGATAGTGATTTGTGTCTCTTCAATACTAGACTACTTCCTTGTTGTGATGATTTAGGTGAACAATATGTGGAAAGAACACTTGAATACGTGTTTGGTCTCCCCAACAGATCGTTGAATTCATTGGATGGTCTGGTTGTTCCGCGGCAGTAAAACACCAGTGTCAAAAGGAAGAAAAGGATTAAGAGGTGGTGAAAATAGCAGAAAAACACCTTCGCGACAGTTAATTGCAGAAGTTTCTGCGGCAGTTAACTACAGCCGATTTACTTCTGTGACAGTTAACTGTTGAAAGGGTATTTTGGTTTTTTACTGGTGTTTTCAGCCCCTTTAATATGCGTGAACAGCGGTTTTCATAATTTAAACAAGCATATTATTTTTAGTAAAAAAAAGTTGAGGTGAATAATAAATAAGTCCACCATTTAAATACAATATTCCAAATTGGGTACTTCAAAGCCCACCGTTGCAACAATTCAAAAAGTGGAATGCACATGGGCAAGGTCATTTTCGTGATTATGCATCAAACAATGCAACTTGGCATCAAACTAGTGGAACGACAAGAGCTAAAAGTTGTCTTTTTCATTCACAATTTCCCATTTTAACCCTGATAACTATACTTATTACCATCCATACCACTCCGTCTTCTTAACTCATCCCTCACTCTCTCCACCGTCACACTTCAAATTTCCCGTTTTCCGATCCCTCTCTCTCTCTCTCTCTCTCTCTCTCTCTCTCTCTCTCATCACGCGCCTCTCACACTCACGCTCCACACGCGATTTCATTTTCTACATCTTCATTCATTTCTTTCTTTCTTACAATGTCGTTTTGTTGGTTCTGCTAGCGTTTTGGTTTTTAGGGCTTTTGAGGGAATTAGGGTTCGTGTCGTTTTGAAATTTGGGGATGAATCGTAGCTTCAGAGCTCAGGAATCTTCAATGCAAGGTGGTTTGAAGAGGGAGCAGCAATTTGGGGGTTTGATGGGTTCCGGCACGACGGAGAAAGACGAGGAGCTTGCATTGTTTCTTGAGATGAGGAAGCGTGAGAAGGAAAGGAATGATCTTTTGCTTCATACCTCGGAGGAGTTTGATTCAGCTTTGGGTATAAATTCGTTTTCAAAAAGTTTCTATTTTTGGAGTTGTGTGGGTACTTGGGTTTTTGTTGATTTTATGTTTTTCAGTGTTTTCGTGTTTAGTTGTTGACTTATGCTTGTTTGGATAAATAGATTAGTTAAGCTATAAGCAATTTCTGTGACAAAAGATTTAATAAGTCAAATTGACTTTGAGCTTGTTTGGATTGACTTGTTTGAGCTTACCTACTAGCATGAACACTTGTGACACTTTGGGAGAACTTGTGGAAACAGCTTATAACATGTTTCAGTAGTTTTTTTTCAGCTTATTTACATAAGCTCTACAGGGTAGCTTATGAAAATAGCTTATAGATTATACAAAAACACCTTGACTTAATTTTATCTTGTGCTATAGAAATAGCTTGTTCATAAGCACTTACGCGGTTGTATGATAAGTGCTTATGCTATAATTTGCAAAATAAGGTTTTTATCCAAATAGGCCCTTCATACATGTTATGTTATAAGCTGTTTTCATAAGCTATCCTTAAGAGTTTATGTAAATGAGCGGAAAACAGCATATGAATATGTCATAAGCTGTTTCGATAAGCTCTTCCGAACATCATCACAACTGCTTATATCTGTATATAATAACATCAAATATGCAAATCCAAACAACCCTAAGATTAATTAGCGTATGAATTCGTCTTATTTTAAGACGTGGATGAAAAGTTGCAAAATGATTGTGTTGTTTGGATAAAATGCGCTTTTACGAATATGGAGTCTTTCTAATTTTGGTGGGATTTCCCTTTGTGACGCGGTATCTTTCATGATTGCAGGGTCAAATCCGGGCACTTCTCCCCTATTTAACATTTCATCTTCTATGCCAACGGCTCCTGTGCGGAAGAGTGGTGCTGATGAGTTTCTCAATTCAGAAAATAATAAAAATGATTATGACTGGTATGTTGTACCTTTTAATTGCCATAATACATATTTTGTTCATCATATTTATCTCGACAGTGTGTTTATTAGAGCAATGATTAATGGAGGTTTTGCTCTTTTGACCGGGTAAACAATTGTAGATTTACAGGTTACGGTTCCTAGAGCAATTTTTCATGTAGAAATCATTTTTTTGTTAATGGTAGATGGTTATTGAACACTGAAGTTGTCATATGAAATAAAGCATTCCTTTCTCTTGTTCTGGTTCTTAACTTCCTAGGCTTTATTTTCTAACTTGAAATAGTATTATCCTGGCATCTGATTATGTATTACATACACATGCTCACGCACCATTCTCATATTGGTCAGACTCATTGTATCATTCTTTATGTCACTCGCGTCTGTTTCCATATTAAACTAGCTGATGTTTCATATATATACCAAGAACCCATGAAATGAATTACCTTAAATAAAACTATTAAGGATAGCCAGAAAATGGAAATATTTGATGTTTCATTTATATGCAAAGAACTCGTAATATGAATATCTAAAATTACAATATCACATTTAGCCAGAAGATGCCGACATTAATATTTTTCTTGAAATTACAAGAATAACCTTGCAAACAAATATTTCCTTTTCTGCTGTTCCTGCATCACATTTGTTTTAGTTATTGCAGATAATTTAGTTTTTTTTCCTTCCTACTATTTGCGTGACTCGCATGGTTTTGTTGCTTTGCTTGTAAGTGATGTAAAGCCAGTGCAAATACAAATGATTGTTGTTCAAATTGATATTCAGTATGATTAATGTTTTTCAGGCTTCTAACTCCTCCCGGTACTCCTCTTTTTCCTTCTTTGGAAATGGAAACACGGAAGACTGTTATGAGTCAGCTTGGTACTCCAACCGCACGTCCAACAGCATTGAAATCCAGAGTAAGCATTTTCTATGAAGCTTTCAAGTTTTCCGGTCATATCAATCATTTTGTTGTCATTGGCTGATGCAAGCCTGTATGTCTAGCTTAAAATCGCTGCTGAAATTATAATTCTCCTGGTTTTGACAAAACTTCTTTTGTTAGATAACATTGTCATCAAGCAGTGTGCATCATGAACTTGGTCTTTATAATTGATCTGCACATCGAGTTACCTATAGAATAAGTCAGTTATTTTTGTATATTTTCTGTTGTCATGATGCCTGACTAGAATTGGTATGGTCTCAACAATACTAATATCCTTGGACTGCTTGAAGTTAACTTCTAATCATATTAACCCACTTAGGTTGGTCTGGTGGTATTGACCTGGGACCTGGGAGTATGCTCCTCCATAAGGTCTAAAGTTCGATTCTCTCCGGTGCTAATTTAGGTGGGCTATTTTAGATTCTTAAAAAAAAAACTTCTAATCATATTGCATGTTTTACGGTTCATTTATCATCACCTATTTTAATTGGTTTATTTATTAAGAGACCATTGTTTAAAGTATCACGTTACATTAAATATGTATCAAGAATTTGAGATTCATAGGCTTCATTGAGTAAAGGTCATTCTTGGATTTTAAATTTTAGTGGTCAGAAAAATGACGATCCTCTCATCATCATCATTGGGTAAAGATTCACTGGTGTCCTGTTGGCGCTTTACTGATTCTTTTTGATAGAGCAATTGGTATTGATTGATTCATGTAGCTGATCTCACCTAGTGAGAATTCACTTGGTTAATTGTTATTGTTAGAAATTAATTTTTCTTCAAATTGTTTACTTGTTGTTATAGTTGTCAAATCATCAACTGGAGCCTACTGGGAGGACTGGCTTGGCATCTAGACAGCAAACTTCCTCCCCTGTGCTGAGCTCTTCAAGCGGCGGAACTAGGAGGCCCTCATCATCAGGGGGTCCCGGATCACGACCTGCATCTTCTAGTGGACGCCCTTCAACTCCTACTGGACGCCCTTCATTGACCACAGCTTCAAAACCATCAAGATCTTCAACACCTACTCGGAATTCAATACCTTCAACTAGAAACGTGGTTGCTACATCAAAGACCACAATGTCCACAACCAAGCCCATCAGTACGGTTTCTACCACTAAGCCTTCAACTTCTGCCACGAGGAGCACCGTCCCTGCTGCAAAACCAGCAACTCAATCAAGATCCTCTACACCGTTGTCAAGATCGACTGCAAGATCTTCAACACCAACTAGCAGACCTACTTTACCTCCTTCCAGGTCCACATCAAGAGCATCTACTCCAACTCGGCGACCATCTATACCATCAAATGAGCTCAATATATCTTCTTCTTCAGTTAAGATTTCTTTGAGCCCCAAGCCAACTACTGTGTCGTCAAGGCAACCAACTCCTGTGAAACCAAGGCAGCCAACTCCTGTAACAGCAAGGCAGCCAACTCCTACGACAATAAGGCAGCCAACTCCTACGAAAACAAGACAGCAAACTCCAGTGACCTCTAGACAGCCGCAAGTGCCATCACGTGGCACATCACCAACCGTGAAGTCAAGAACATGGAAGCCATCTGAGATGCCAGGGTTTTCACTTGATGCTCCACCTAATTTGAGGACAACATTACCTGATAGGCCACTGTCAGCGACTAGGGGCAGGCCTGGAGCTCCCACTTCTCGGTCTTCATCTGTTGAGCCTTCTTTTAGTGGAAGACCTAAGCGACAATCATGCTCTCCTTCAAGAGGACGGTCTTCCAATGGCACTGCTCATATAAGTGGAAACTCAATGCCTGCAGTTAGCCGTGGGCGCTCCAAAGTGAATGACAATGTTAGTCCTGGTATGATGGGCACAAAAATGGTTGAAAGGGTTATAAACATGCGAAAACTAGCACCACCAATGATGGATAACAAAAACTCTCCTCGTAGCAATCTGTCGGGCAAGTCATCTTCATCTCCGGATAGCACAGGGTTTGGAAGAACTCTCTCAAAGAAGTCCTTGGATATGGCTATTCGGCATATGGTACACCTATTTTCTACATTCTGTATATATTTTTTTCTGTCAGATTAAGGAAATCTTATAATGTCAAACCTGCATACAATTCACCAGTTTTTATATAAAAATGAATGGAATCCCATATTCGCTAATTACCTTTTTAGATGCAAAATGTCTCAAGAATGACCAAATTTAGATCCTTAACTATTTCTCTCCTCTATCTCATTGTAATTGTCTTGAAACATTTGTTTCAAATTATGTCACTTTAGAATGCCTATATAACATTTATCAACATTTTCCAGTAATATCTTCATTTTATTGAATAGTCTACTTGACTATTTCAAAGCTTCTCCATTCACCTGCAATTATTATGAGAATTTTAGTTTTCACATATTATTTTACTCTAAAATGACACTATGAAAACAATTTTATTTAATTATGGAATTGGTTAACTTAAACTGATAAGATCTGATTAACTTATAGTTATTTTCTAATCATTTTTGTTTGTATCTCTTTGAACAGGATATAAGGAGAACCATTCCAGGTAACTTAAGGCCATTGATGACAAATATTCCGGCATCTTCTATGTATAGTGTGAGGTCTGGATCTCATCGTGGTCGAACAATAAGTGTATCAGGCTCTCCTCACGCAACAAGCAGTAACGCTAGTTCTGAAATGAGTGTAAACCAAAATGGTCTTTGTTTAGATAGTAGTGAGATAGATGATGAAGTTGGCAGTGAGAGATGTGTTCAATCTCCTGCCAGTGTTAGGGGAAGGTAAACTTTTCACACTTAGGCAAACCCTGCATATATATTTGATTAGCACCAATGTCCTTATCCTGGATTTCAGCCATAGCGGATTTGCATATGGAGCTAACCATGCTTGTATTGATGTAAAGCTTGATGTAATCTCATGTACGACAGTGTCTTCTGATTTTAGGTAGTTTGGTTATATGGTGTAATGGTCATGCTCATTTTTTGAAACACGGCGAGGTTTATCCTCTTTATCTGGAAACCATAACCCATATTTATCATGTATGAGTGCAGGTGCTTAGCAAAATCCCCTAAACTGAATAAAATCTGCCAATTAGTAGTGCTCAGTATGAAGGGATGAACTTTTCCACCCCAAAATGACTTTGGATGTAAACATATAAAAAAAAATCGAGTCATCAGAAAGTATATTTCTGGGCAAAATTATACCTCAAGAAGTATACTTTCTGGAACCATGTGTGGTTATTAATATGGGGTAAGAAAAGTTGCTCTTGACGTTTTAATTGTCAATAATATTAAAGACATAAAATAAGTCTGTTTATGGTTATTCCTTGTCATATATTTTGATTTCATATTGCATCTTTTACTAATATTTTTGAAGCAATGTGAAATATTTTGAGGGAGAATAAGTAAGGAGAAATCTGCACCATGGCTAATTAACCATGCTCTTCGTCTTCGGTTTACTTTTGAGTTAAAGAAGAAACTCATTCGTTGAATTGACTTTGAGAAAATGATAATATTTCAGCCAGCACTCTGCACATAATTATGGTCAATACATCAAAGCCTTTTGATTCTATAAAAAAAAATAACAGCACGAATAAAACTCCACATACGTTCGGTGTTTACGATTTTCAAGTTGGATTCTTTGTCATTTTTTTTTTTTCTTAATTGACAATTTGGTTTGTTATTCAGCTTATAATCCGTTGTAAACCAGAATTTTTGACATTGAGCTGCAACACCAACCTTAATTAACTTCTGAGTTTAACTACTCAAAGAAGAATCTGTCAAAAGGAGAAAAAAAAAAAAAAAACTTCTCAAAGAAGAATGATGCGGCATAGTTCCTATTAGTAGCTTGCTCCTAAGCGAGCAAAGCTGGATTTTCTTCATCGGATCAAAACCTTGCATATGAGTTTATTTTTCTTCATTAGAGGAAATGGAATGTAGGGATTTGAACATAAAAGACAGCTTTTACTGTAAACGATGGATGGAGGAAAGGGACGGGAGAGGAGCAGCCCCGACTTTACATGATAATTTATTTAAAGTGAGCGTTGAAGAAAGAATGTTTCTATAAAAGATTACCATGATACTGTAATTATTGAATGTCACTAAAAAATAACTATGTGAAGCTACATTTCTGACTTGTTCAAACAAACAAAAGAGATATCACACAATCAAGAGCTTCCCAGCATAGGACTATATTGTTATAGTAAATGGTAATCCACTAATTGTATATCCAATGATTCGATTTGGAGGTATCAGAGATCTTATTTATGAACGAAAGCAGACTCAGCCAAGTCGATGGAGCGAGCAAGACCAGCAGCTTTGTTTTGACATTCTTGGTGCTCATCGGCAGGGTCACTGTCGGCAACAATACCGGCACCAGCTTGAAGGTAAGCAATCCACTCTTGGCGTTTGTTTAGGTCTTTATACGAGTACATTGTGTCGTACCTAGTCCCAGTTGGAAATACTATTGTCCTTAGAGCTAGAGCAATGTCCATGTCGCCGGAGAAAGATATATATCCAAATCCTCCGCTATAAGGTCCCCGCCTTGCCACCTCCAATTCATCGATTAACTGCATTGCCCTCACCTGCATTTACCAGTTATCAGGTTAGAATGAAGCTGAAGATTGAAATTGACAGGATAATATGTATCAGGGTCACTGCAAAAGCTTAACATTAGTGCCACATAATGAACAGGCTTTTCAAATTTGTGAGGAATTGTATTTGGACTAAAAGGAGTGAAGGAAATTACGAACCTTTGGTGCTCCGCTGACAGTTCCAACCGGCAATGCAGCACGAAGGGCGTCCCAGCAGGTCAAATTGTCTTGCAGCTCTCCCGTAACCTTTTAATAAATAATAATAAATAATGAATCACATGATAAATATTTTTTGTTGAAACTAAAAACAAGCAATTAAGTATTATCTAGCATTCAGAGTTTATTTAATAAATAAACTATTTTTCTGGGGAGAGGGGTAGATGTTGGCAGCCTCAATATAATAGTAATTCGTGGGAGAGGGGTAGAATGTAGATGTTGGCAGCCTCAATATAATAGTAATTCTTGGGAGAGGGGTAGATGTTGGCAGCCTCAATATAATAGCAATAGTGCCTAGTGCTGGTAACTTATTTACAATAAATTTTCTGTCAAAACATAGAAGAGAAAAATACATACAACAAAAAGCCGCCAATTTCATAGTGCAATGGATAATATAAGTACATATTTTTTTCAAGGAACACAGACATCTGCAGTGTTACCATCTGATTTTTCCAAGAATCACATGTATTAATTCAACCGGCAAAGGAAAAATCAAATGAAAATTGTTTTTTCCTAGAAGGATGTAACCCGCCTAGTTACCATTTGCATAACAAATTACAATAGAATAGTTTAAAGCATCAATTAACACTAGATAACAAGGAAATGTTCTCACCGTTGAGCTGATGTGCATCACATGGGAATATCGTTCAACATTCATAAGCTTCTCAACCTTAACAGAACCACTTTTTGCAACCTGCAAACAGAACCTTTGTTAGCATAACCACGGCAGATTGAAGTACAGAATACAAACTATCTTGTAAAAAAGTCAGAATAAAATCATTGAATCAGCTTTGTCTGCATCATGATATAAAACCGAACGAGAATGTGATTAAAGAGATATTTGAGGCTATAAATATTATTGTCATAGTTGTTACAAACAAAGGAATAATACTTTCTGACTGTAAATCCATGATACAGCAGTTAACAATAACTTTGAGAACCATATCCATACATATATACCTACTTTTTCTAACACAACCAGATAGTCCAGCTGCAAATTGGTTTTTAAGGAACAACTAAACATGTTGATATGGATTGACAACCACAATTAACAAATAAAAAGGAGTGGACCTAATATTAGCACTGCTTATCAATTTTTTTTTTAATAAAAGCAATATCGAACCCAGTTATTAGCTTATATTCATTTATGTAACTTCAAATTTTCATAAACTTCAACTCCAATAGAGATTACAGTAAACATAGTATAAGAAAAAAAACTGGCAACATCTTTAAATAAACAAAATAATAGCGCAAACTATTGCATAAGATTATAACGTAACAGGCTTAACAAATAGGAACATCCATTAAAGTGAAAATACAGAACAAACCTTTCCAA
>Ga0228711_1011278_pt1 | contig 11401 bp, 7 predicted proteins | sample MedpolnodulmetaG_2_FD_177996 | JGI IMG/M metagenome (GOLD analysis project Ga0228711, IMG submission 177996) | Root nodule microbial communities from Medicago polymorpha collected in Santa Monica, California, United States - brown nodules | ecosystem: Host-associated > Plants > Roots > Nodule...
AGAGGGAGAGAGAAGAGAGGAGAGAGAGAGAGAGAGAGAGAGAGAGAGAGAGAGAGAAGAAAGATGAGAGAGAGAGAGAATATTAAGAGATGGAATATTTTTTTAGTAGAAAGTAAATGGGTATTTTTATATTTTAGATAGTCTATACTTAGTGAGGGATAATTTCAGTTTTCACCTCAAAAAATAAAAAATAAAAAATTGGTTTTTGGTCATTATCTTACCCCTAATTTTGTCCAATCCCCTAAAAGGGCATTAAATTAAACACATCACAACTGCAATCCATTATTTTTCAACAAATAAACCAATAGAATAATTTGATGTGTTGCTTTTGGTGGTTTGCGTTTTGAGGATGAAACAACTAATAAACCAATAAAAAAATCGATGTTTGCTTTTGGCTGGTAAGAGAAGACGAAACAAATATTTTGGGGTTTTTAAAGAAATCCCACATCGTTTTGTAAATACATGAACTGGTACATCAAATCGTAAATCATCCCCGTTAGGTTTTGGAGAGTTTTCTAATAGTCCAACATGGTTTTACTCAACGATTTTGATAATTCAATTTGCTTCAGTTTATGCATAAAACTAAATAATGAACAACCCTAACTAATGTGTTGCTAATGAATTGAATATTAATGATTATCTAATGGTCTAGTCGAAATTATTTATTAATTATTTAAATTATTTAATACAATATATAATTAATAACTAATTACATTCAAACACAAATATGTTACTGCATGCCAATCAATTTGGTATGAGACTAATATGGATTTTTCCTTCAAAATCAATCATATTTATGTTTGAACATGTTTTAAAACATTAATATTTATTTATTCAAAGAGTTTTTAAAACAGGTATGACTACAATTATTTTTTAATAGTGATTTAATTGCACGGGCTTGGCACGGGCTCCATACTAGTTATTATAATTTCCAAGTGAGTCATAATTTTCAAGTGAGTCGATGATTTGCTCAAGAAAAATAAAATCGATGATATAAAGTGCACACTTTTCATAATTGATGATATTAATTAGACATTTATATACTATAGTAATTATGAATTTATTTAAAGAAATAGAGAGATTTCCAGGCCGTACTGAGAGTTCAGTTAAGAACCATTGGAATGCCATTAAGCGTCTCCAGAATGCGAAGAACAACTCCATGAACATGGCCAATGTTGGAAACCAACCAAATATCAACATTAGTGATGAAAGTTCAAGAGTGTGATTATGAAATGGAGTTTTTTCCTGAGGTTTTTATGCAGCAAGAAATTGATATCGTGAAGAAGTCGTTTAGCAACCTTTAAGGTCTCTTTGTGTTGTGGTGTTTTGTTTCTAGTTAATTTCTTTCATTAGGGATGGAACAACAACTTATGTGACCCAATTCTCATATAAAGAACTCATGGATACTAACCTCTAAAGGTTGATTTGATGGTGTAGGATTGAGATCTTAAAGTGCATGTGCTTCTATCGAGGTTTTAGATTTAAACCTGTGTACCACAAAGTATGATGGATAGTCCCTCCAATTAGTCGATCATAGGGTCAGACATCGAGATTTTTTTTTTTTATAAATTTTTTTTTGATGGATACTTATTACTAAGCATGTGAAGTATGAGATACAAATATATTATTATTATTATTATTATTAGAGTTAATTAACTTTTATTATTATTACTATTTGGATCCGAAACGATCAGGGTGAACCTTAAAACTTAGAGAACGCCGTTGGTTGTTTAAATATGTTTTCTCGTGTTTGGTCACTTTTGATTATGTTGTTATTTTCAATGATTCAAAAACTTTGTTGAATTTTTTTTTTTTTAAAAGAAAAAAAAAAGACTCTGGGGACAAACCCGATCTTGAATTCATACTGTCTCATCCTTGATGGTCCCAAACCTCATTGAGTTTGATCGGGTTCATGGACACCCTAAAAATTGGTATGATTCAAAATTTTGTATTGCTTAAAAAGGCAAAATTGATTTCTGATTTACCTTCGCCTAAAATTGCATACCAAGTTAATTCTAATTTAAATAAAAATAAAAAAAATGTTCCTACTTCATGGCAAAGCAGAAGGACGTAAAAGATAGGAAGAGAAAGAATAATTCAGCCTTCTAGAATCTTCTAAATGTGAGGAAAGAGAGGATTCAATTGTGATGATCTTCTAGAAAATCCGAGGTAGATTGATAGCAAGAACGATTCACTAAGTAATTTCAGGAGATAAAAATAGCAATCAACTCTAGTTTTTTTAGAATCTATAATATTTCTTACCAAAACCTTACCCCTCCATTAAATAAATAATAGAAAAACTTGTGCCAATTTTAAATTTACCTTCAATCAGTACTACCATTTAGGGAATAAACGAATTAAAAAAAGGCAGGAAATATGTATGATTAATGCATAAAATCTTAGATCGGACGAAATTGTTGGATCTTATGGCAGGCAGGGTGAGTCACACGTTCACCCTGCCATAAAATCTCAAAAAAGCAAGTGAACTTTGTGTTTTATGCAACGTTCAAGCATCCATCGTTGTGTTTTCTCCTAGCAACAAATTATTTTGCTTTGGTCAACCAAACTCCGACACCCTTCTCAATAGCTACATCAATGGAACAACCGAGTTTGAGGCTGAAATTCCGGTAGGAAGATCTGATCCTTATGAAGAGCATAATCGTCGATACAAGGAGGCAACGAAATTGTTGGAGATGGAAAAGAAGAAACTAGAAGATGTTAAAAATTTGGCTAAAGGTTGCGAATCAAGGGATTGGTGGAATGACCCTATTGACCAGATGAGTATTGAACAACTTCAAGAATTTATGAATTCTATTAATGAGTTAAGGAGGAATGTGGCTGAATTATATTATGCTCCATTAGGGATGATGAAATTATGATATGATTATGCTCCTCAAGTTTTAGTTTTTTGTTATTCATAGTTGCACTTTTGTTTTTGTTTTGTTAGTGTTCGTTTTTTGTTTCCTCGTAGTTTCACTATTTCTTTCTTTTGTTAAGTACTTTTCCGTGTGCCCTTTGCATACTGCAATAAACATTTTGTTTTATGATGTTTTTCTCTTATGCATCTAAATTATTAAAATCCGTTTGTTAGTTCAACCTCCGTTGATTCACAATGATCAAGTAAAACTAGACCGAATTAGGTTGAATCATATTGAACGGGATTCAATTGTTTACTCCCTTTATTGTATATTTATTTATGAGTCAGCCGATTTAACTGTCATTTAATCGAATAAAATATGACCTAAATGTTAACTTTGGCATATATTTTCATTCGAATAATGTCGTCATGATATATATACACGGACATGAGTGTATGTGTGTGTGTGAAAATTGCTTATTTAAAGGAGAAATAAGATTTAGATGAATGATTTTAGTTGAAAATTGACCATTAATCATCATTCTTTAATAGATGAAAATGAAGAAACTAGGGTTGAAGACAACAAGTCGCGAGATAGAGATGAACATTAGTGATCAAAATTTAGTTAAAATGGGTTAGGTAGGTGCCATGATATATTATTTTTTTTGGCTTAAATATGATAATAGTCCTTGTAATTTGGGCCCGTTTTGAATTTCGTCCCTGTGAAAAAAAAAATTTGAATTACATCCCTGTAAAAAAAAATTTGTTTTAAAATAGTCCCTGGGCCCACTTGAGAGACGAGTTGGCATGTTTCTGGGCCACGTGGCAGTTGCTGATTGTGCAACTTTGGCCACGTGGCAGTCCAACTCATTTATTTATTTAAAATTGTATATTTTTATTTCTGGAAATTAATTAATAGTTTTAAAATATAAAAAGGGGAGAAAGGGTGGGAAAATCAGAAATTAGGGTTTCAGATTCCATCTTCTTCCTCTTCGTTCCAATCATCCTTCTTCCTCTTCCTCGATTTCGAAACTCTTCTTATCCAAAAACGGTGATCGAAGATGTCAAGCAGTAGAGGATATTCGAACAGCAAAGGTTCCCGCAACAGTGGTGGTGGATCTCGCAACGGTGGTCGTTACCCAAACCAGATGATGTGTACGTTACCTGTTTATGGTTGTAACCTCCCTATGAGGATGTACATAGCAAACACATTTGAGAATCAAGGACGCAGGTTCTGGTGCTGCAGAAGGTGGAACGATGAGGTTAGTTTAATCCTTGATCAAACACGTTTATTGTATGCTGGTTTTTTTTTTATAAAATGGTAATCTTCTAATTTGGGTAATTTATACAGGATCAATATACATGTGGGTTGTTCATTTGGGATGATGAACTTGTTCCAGGGATGACACCCATGATGGATGATAATGCTGCCATGGATGTGTCTAAGGATGAAGGATGTAGGAAATGCACCAACATTGATGAAATGCTGAAAAGATTTGATGGAAGGAAATGTGTTCAATGGAAGAAGAAGTTTGAGGATGAGAGAAAGAAAGTGAAGTGGCTTGCATTTTTCATGATTATTAGTTGGTTTTTGTTTCGATTGTATGTTAAGAATTGATGTAATGGGGTTGTTTGAGAGGGTTAATTGTAGGTGTTAAGTTAACAAATGTTGTACTGTGTTTCATGATTAACAAGTGGTGTTAGTGTGTTATGTATTAACAAGTTATGGTGTATTGTGAATCAAAGTTAACTTTGTTTTGAATCAATGAATGAAAATGTTCTATTTGGTAATGTAATGAAGTTCCACATTTTATAAGTTACTTGATATGTATACGACATTATAAGCACCAACAATGAATATGGAATTACTAGCAAAATATAAAGCATAGTTCAAGCCATTACATACATAATCTAAGACAGTTGGTTAGCCATTAGTATCAATAAGGCTATTGTTCAAGCCATTACAGACAACTGTAAAGGGATTTATAACCCATTACTAGCCAAAAAGGCATTGTTCAAGCCAAAATATAAACCAAATAAAAGGCATTTTTCAACCACTAATAGCAAAAAGACAATAGTCCAAGGAATAACAGACAGTAGCATGTTGATCTAAGGCTTCCATAAAGCTTTCTTCTTCTTCTTCTTCTTCTTCTTCTTATCTGTTACACCTATCTCAACTGTCTCCTGGGTTAGCTCACCAGGTCCATTATCAATCTCTATGTCAATAGGATTTGTCTCCATTGTTCCTGGTGCTCCAAACTTTGGTTGAGGACCAAAGTAGCATGTTCTTCCACTTCTTCTAAGTCTGCTTTGGTTGAGCTTTGGTACCCCAGCAGATGATCTTTCTGTAGAAGTCTCACACCTTACCCCATGCCATGTCATTGTGGTCTTTGCTCTCTTTTTCAGTTGTGTAACATCATACACCATCTCAGCATGTTTTTTCTAACCATAGAAACAAAAAGACTCATTTCAATAATGTAACATCATACACACTATATTCAAGTACAAAATTATTACTTTCATGTTAATGCAGTAATGTACCTTGTTTGGTGGCTTAAATGGTGCAGTGGCATCAACTTCTGCAGTTGCAGAAACAGGAGCAGATTCAGCATTCACTTCAGCAGGTACATCTTCAACTTCTGCAGTTGCAGGAACAGGAGCAGCTTGAACATCTTCAACTTCTGCAGTTGCAGGAACAGGAGTAGATTCAGCATTCACTTCAGCAGGTTGAACATCAACTTCTGCAGTTGCAGGAACAGGAGCAGGTTGAACATCTTCAACTTCTGCAGTTGCAGGAACAAGAGCAGGTTGAACATCAACTTCTGCAGTTGCAGGAACAGGACCAGATTCAGCATTAACTTGAGCATACATCCATGCATTTCTTGGTGGTTTCCTCTGTAACAATACAATAAATGCAGGTTGTCAAACCTATTTAAATCAAGATAATAACTTCAAACATATTTAAATTATACTGAATCTTATACCTTTCTTTTCTGAGCTTCTGGATTAATGGTAATACTCTTGCAACATCTTCTGTTATGGCCAAACTCACCACATTTGGTGCATCTATACTTACTGACTTGCCTCTTATGGTGTTTGGGCTCAAGTTCATCAGGTTCCCTTCTTCTCAGTTTTTTTGGTCTTCCTGGACCTTTCTTGTATGTTGGTGGCAACATTTCCTCAGCATCAACAACTGGCCACATGTCTTGCCCATTGATTGCACTAACACTATAAGAATAACATCTTTCATATGTGGCTCTTGAATAGTAGTCATCAACCAGATTCTCAGGTATCAGAGCACTTCTACCCATAACACATATGGCATGCCTACATGGGATGCCAACTAGTTCCCAGAAATTACAAGTACATTGTCTTTTTCCTAAATCAACTATGTATTGAAAACCACCATACATCTTAGAAACCTCAAATTCATCACCATCTCTCCATGTTGATATCCATTCACCACTAAGTTGAATCTCCCTATCAAGTCTTTTTCTAGGCATAGGCATTATTCTATAAGGCCAATTCCCAATCTTAGACCTAATAGTTGAAATTCTATTCATCAAATAAGTTCTAATCCATTCAGCCATAGCAATTATGTTTTTGTCTCTTGCAATCAATATTGTTGAATTAAATGCTTCAGACAAATTGTTCATCAATACATCACATTTAGGATAAAAACTAAAGGCATGCTTACACCAAAGCATTCTATCATGTTTCATAACCCAATCCCATGCTCCTTCATCAATAGCCTTCAGCTGTAGCATCTTTTGTTCCCATGCCTGAAAGTATGTTGCTTTGGCTGCCCCCATCATCAAGTCCCTTATTGCAGCACCTCCACCAAATTTTTTCTTGAAGTTAGCATACAGATGCCTCAGACACAATCTGTGTTCAACTACCTCCAGCAACTCATCAAAAACAGACATCAACCCCTTGAACAAACAAACACATGCACACAAAACAACAAGTTACTAATCAAAAATAGGAAAAAATCAGAAACCATAAAAAAACAATAATATTCAGATCTATACCTTTTGTTGATAGAGATGAAGACCCATCTCTTATCAGTTCCAATATCTTCAAGTAACAGTGTCAGAAACCATCTCCAAGATTCCTTATTCTCCACTTCAACAACCCCAAAAGCTAAAGGGTAATATTGGTCATTTGCATCCCTACCAACTGCTATCAAAAGCTGACCACCATATTGAGTCTTCAAGTGACATCCATCTATTCCTATGAATGGTCTGCACCCACTTAAAAACCCTTGTTTAAGTCCTTCAAAGCAGAAGTAAAAAGATCCAAATCTTGGTTGAATTGTTGGTGCTGGTCTTTCAGTGTTTATTTTGATAGAGTTACCTTTTGAAACCCTCATTAATTCAGCTGCATACCTCCATAACAGTGTATACTGTTTTGCAGCCTCACCTTCAATAATATCCTTTGCCCTCTTCTTTGCTCTCCAGGCCCTGTAGAAGGTGACTCCCACTCCTTGGTTCCTTCTCATGTCTTTCATTATGTCTAGTACTTTTACTTTCTCAGTACACATTATCTTTGGAAGTTGTACTTTTGTAACCCACTTGGAATTAGCAGATCTATTATATGTGGTCCTGCCACATGTGTGGTCCCCAGTCCATGTTTTAATCCTATATGTGTGTTGGTCACCCACTTGACTACATAAAGCAACAAAATTACATTTTTGCAATTTGTTATTGCAAACTGCCCTTATCCTTTGCTTGTCATTTTTCACCATCTTAAACTCCCACCCATTTATTACTGTCCACTCAGTGAGGGCTTCCTTAAACTCAGCTAGGGACTTAAACTCCATGCCAACCTTGAACTTGAATGTTTTGTTACGCTGTTCCATCCTAAACTTTTCATATCTTGGACCTTTTTCCTCATCAGAATTATCAGGGTCAGAGCTGCCAAGGGAATCACTTTCATAATCAACATCTATTTCAACCCCATCTAATAACTCTTCATTTTCATTTCTTGTATCAGGGTGAGTAGTACTTGGACCTTCAATCATGAGATTATTAGAATCAGCTAAACCAAACCCATCCTCTAGTCCTAAAGCTCTATCTTCTTCACTATCATCAAACTTGTCTCCTCTAACATCACCATCTTCATCAGAACTATATCCACCAGCATCAACTTCCTCATCCTCAGAACCTTCACTTTCAACCACCTTTTCCTTCCCCTTACAGCTCCTATTCTTAATAGGTTCAGATTCTTCTATATACTTAGGAAGATTGACAAAACCACTATCACCTTCAACAACATCATGCTCAATAAATATATCAAGCTTACATTTCTTCTTACCAGCATACTCCTTCATTACTTCAGCATCTTCGTCTAACCTAACTATCTTAAAATCAACCTCTTCTTCGACCTTCCACCACAACCTATACCTTTTCCCATACTTATACTTTTTGTGTAAGTCATCTGCATAACCTTCCAGTTCAAAATAACACCACTTATCAACATCTATATCAACCACTGATTCTTCACCACCTTTGTAACATATTAACCAGTCCCTAACAAATAATCCTCCATGATGAAAAGCTACGGTAATAGACATACTACATGCAAAAAAATAAAAAACAAAAAAAACATTTAAACAACATTCATCACTTTCGATTTGGTCCCCATAAAAATGGAAAACGGTAAACGACAAAATCAGTACATAGGTATACACAAAAACGACAATTTAAAAGCATAAAGGCGCAAAAATATTCTTACCTTTCAAAGACTTAAGAGTCAACTCACTCCCAACCGTCGATTAACCTTCGAACGACGCAATCCCAGCCGTCAAACAACACAACTTTCGCAGAGAAGATCGGCACCGCCGACAAACAATAGGACGACACGCGATGAAGGTTGAAACCAATCGATGCAAACAGACACAACAATATCAGAGATGAATGGAGAAGAAGGTGAAAAGTTTGGAATCTGAAACCCTAATTTCTGATTTTCCCACCCTTTCTCCCCTTTTAATTTTTAAGACTATTAATTAATTTTTAATTGATTTTTTAATTTGAAATTTACTTTAATTAATTTCCAGAAATAAAAATATACAATTTTAAATAAATAAATGAGTTGGACTGCCACGTGGCCAAAGTTGCACAATCAGCAACTGCCACATGGCCCAGAAACATGCCAACTCGTCTCTCAAGTGGGCCCAGGGACTAATTAAAAACAAATTTTTTTTTACAGGGATGTAATTCAATTTTTTTTTTTTCACAGGGACGAAATTCAAAACGGGCCCAAATTACAAGGACTATTATCATATTTAAGCCTATTTTTTTTTAAGAATGATGATATTTTCTTATAAAATTATATATTTTCGTGTTTTCTTTATGAACAATTATTACTACCACGTGTGTATTAGGAATGGAACCCATTGTAAATTCCGCATACGTAGAGTCTAGGAAGGGGTCCCACCATTTGGGGTATTGTATACAGTTTTACTCTGTTTCTTTTATATAAGAGGCTGTTTTCAGGACTTGAACCCATAACCTTTTAGTCACATGACAACAACTTTACCAGTTGCGCCAAAGTAACCCCTAAATTCTATGAACAATATCAATCTAAAATTTGACTAAAGTTTTATTTTTGGTACAAACATTTGGCTAAAGTTACATGCACCATAATGCTGGATTGGATCTAATATTGCTGTGTAAGGCAAGAATATACAAAGTAAAAAAGGTAGGAAATAAAATAGTAAAAAAGGAAAGAAAATAAATTAGCAGAACAAGTTTTTTAACAAATTAATTCGCAATATTCCGTCAATTGAAGATTGCGATTTTATGATTTGCTAAATTTCAAGGTTTTTTTATTTTTTGGTACAAAATTTTAAGGGTTTTTTGTAGCGGAGATAATTTGCATTCACCCAATTGAGGCATTAGTGACGATTTGTCAAGATTAAACTATCCAAATTTAAATTTGATAGTTCGAATTAAAAAATAAATTTAAATCTACATTTTTAAATCATTTGTTCATGATCGAACATTTTTAAATCATTTGATCAGTCAGATCTCTTGAATTCATGCAAATGTGACATCGATATCTCTTTAATCGAGATCGAACGATCCAAATTTATACTCGGTATTTTGAATTAGGATCTAAAAGAAGCATAATTTTATATATTCATTCGATCTTTATCGAGAGAATATCGTCAACAATGCATGCATGTCAAATTCCTTGATGTGCGACAAGCTTAAATGAGTCGTGTATGTCCCATAATGGATGCTTATGAGTCTCCTATGTCTACATCACTCATTTTGTGGTAATTTTTTTTTCTTTTTACATTTTATGGTAATGCTTAATAAGCATCATTTTTCTTCAACTCAACACCTAAAAAACAAATTACTAAATAAGTCTCACAAATAACTCTTTATCATTATATTTCAACAAAATTTATTTATTTCATTATGATTTATTAAATGAGACCCATAAAAAAAATGAAAAGAAAGTGTTTTCATAACCGTCATTTTCCATAAACACCCAAATGTTATACTCTAGAATGAGGTTAGTATGACATCCACCATTATAGATGGTGTTCGAATTCACCAGTCGAAATGTGGTTTTAATATTCTATAGTAGAATATGAAAACGACAACACCTATTTCAATTTTATTTTTTCATAACAAACTATCTTGCTTGTGGAAGCATGAAAATCTGTGCAGGGCTTCACCCACTTTCTTTACAATCATCTTTTGATAGCATCTTCAAGCATAAGCCATGCTCTTCACTACGCCCGAATGTTTTTTTAACAGCAAATAAGATTTTATTCAATAAAAGAAGAGATAACAACAAATAAAATATCGATTTGGATGAACTAGTTTATCTTCTTCGTATAGAAGAAGGTAGATTTGGCTAAAGTTTTATTTTTGGTACAAACATTTGGCTAAAGTTACATGCACCACAATGCTGGATTGGATCTAATATTGTTGTGTAAGGCAAGAATATACAAAGTAAAAAAGGTAGGAAATAAAATAGTTAAAAAGGAAAGAAAATAAATTAGCAGAACGCGTTTTTAAAAAAATTAATTCACAATATTCGGTCAATTGAAGATTGCGATTTTATGATTTGCTAAATTTTAAGGTTTTTTTATTTTTTGGTACAAAATTTTAAGGGTTTTTTGTAGCGGAGATAATTTGCATTCACCCAATTGAGGCATTAGTGACGATTTGTCAAGATTAAACTATCCAAATTTAAATTTGATAGTTCGAATTAAAAAATAAATTTAAATCTACATTTTTAAATCATTTGTTCATGATCGAACATTTTTATATCATTTGATCAGTCAGATCTCTTGCATTCATGCAAATGTGACATCGATATCTCTTTGATCGAGATCAAACGATCCAAATTTATACTCGGTATTTTGAATTAGGATCTAAAAGAAGCATAATTTTATATATTCATTCGATCTTTATCGAGAGAATATCGTCAACAATGTATGCATGTCAAATTCCTTGATGTGCGACAAGCTTAAATGAGTCGTGTATGTCCCATAATGGATGCTTATGAGTCTCCTATGTCTAC